>Ga0163215_100534_pt1 | contig 58617 bp, 63 predicted proteins | sample SynspAceP_FD_185934 | JGI IMG/M metagenome (GOLD analysis project Ga0163215, IMG submission 185934) | Saline lake microbial communities from Ace Lake in Antarctica - Synechococcus sp. Ace-P (Hybrid Assembly) | ecosystem: Environmental > Aquatic > Non-marine Saline and Alkaline > Saline | place... | reverse complement strand
CGGCGCTATGATAGGTTGCTAGCAGGTGGCCTACGAAAGAGGGAGGCAAGCCTCCCTGTTGATTAATCTTAGTTTTTACGTTTAGTTGAAAAGCGACTCAAACGTTTGATAGCTTGACTGAGTAAGTTAGTGTCTACCTGATTAAACACTTCGTCTCCAGACTGCAGGTCGAATGCTCGCACATTGCCGTTGCTTAATACTTCAATGCGGGTGGTGGGAGTAAACAACATCACTTTATTACCTTTGGTACTCACGACATAATCAGAGCTATTGGCCAAGGTCAGACTTGTACCTGTGCTATAGGCTCTCGCCGGGGCATTGCAGCCTAATAACTTCAGGGCAGTAGGCGCTAAGTCTTCGCGGTTTGAAATGTTGTGATTAACACTAAAATTGGTCATCAGACTTTGCGAGAAGTTAGCATTGTTGGCAAAGGTACTCAGCATGATTTTATATTGATTAACAATATCGAGCTGCAGCAATTCTTGTAATTGCTCGGCGCTCACAAAGCCGACAGACAAGTCGCTATTGTGAGTACTTAAGCCTTGTTTGAACTCAGCCCAATCACGTTTGAAGGATGACCAAGAAGTTGCCTGTTTGCTGTCTCTAACTTGAAAAACATCGACCTTTAATCCTTGAGACTGAGGTAAATCAAACAGAATTGGTGCATAGCCTTTCAGGGCATCGTGATATAACTCGGGTAAACCAAAGATAACTGAGTTAATCGCATTGTCGGTGGATGAGTTGACCCCGTAGTTATTCTCTACTCGCATTAAACCGCGAACGCTACTAGGTAAGTCACCATCAGTCACAATCAAAATTGCGACTTTATTAACTCGGTCTACAGGACAATAAATCGCTTCGCTAGGGTAGGCAATCCCCGTGATATTTTGATTAAACTGCAATTCTTTGCGTTGTTGGTAATCTTCGATATCAAGTAAATTATATTTAGCCAATAGGGTTTTAGCTTTAGCTGGGTAAGATAAAGGAAACATATCATCTTGACGCACAATGGGTTGATACAGGTTAGCGTCAGCCCACACGTGCATAGCATGACTAGCAACAAAACAGGCTACAAAAAAGGTGGTAATAGGTAAACCTAATTTACGTTTTTGTAGACGCTCGATTCGCTGCCATAAGGCATTCGCTACAATAAGTTGAAAGGACAGCCACACCACAAACAGTAACAGAAAAAAGCCCCATTGTTGCCAGCCAAATTCAGCCAGAGCCGTTTGCGCTTCATCACGTATCAGGTTGGCTGAACTAAAACTTAAATGCACACCATATTTATTATACAACAGGGCATCAAAGGCTAATAACGCCAAGGCAAGTGCCGCCATCACCGAAGCACTAATTTTAACTACCCTGGCATTTGCGACCCAATAACACATGGGTAGAATAAAAATCACAAAGCCAAAAAAGGTTAAAAATCCGATATGACTAAACCAATTAGTAAACAAATAAAGCGTGCCAAGCGGGGTGCCGGGTGCTGGAGAGTTTAGGATGTATATCGAGGCAATAATAATGGCGATGATAATATTGAGTAAGGCAAACCAATGCCCCCAATTAACTAATTGAGTCACTAATTTGCGACGTGGTGTTTCAACTAAAATCATATAACTTTTTTATTTTCCATTGATACTTTTCAGTAGCACTTGTGTAAACTGTTCGGCCATTTTAGCCCGTTGATTATCTGGCACTTGCTGTTGAAAAATGGTAGTGAGGACATTACCTAATACCATAAGAGACAAATCACGATTTACTTGGTGTTTTTCCAACACGACAATAATGTCATGCATGATGGTTTCAAACTGATTGTCGGAATATTTTGATTGTTGTGGCATGTAAAGGAACCCAGAAGATAATAGCGAGTGCAATTAGCGAGATAGTAACAATGCGCGACGGAAAATGCGAATAAACCTCGCGATTTGACCTAACATTGTTTACACACTTAATTATAACCGTTTAGTCATAGCGCAAAAGGATACACCGTGAGTGCTTTAATTCATCACTTTGTTGTACATCAACTAAGTATTAACCAACAACAAGAGTTGGTTCTAGTTCCTCGAAATAGCTGCTTTGATGTCAGTCCAGCCATTGAAGACTTAGCCCAGCAGATTAATCATGCTTTTAATGTTAAGCCTGCAAAAGGGGTAGGTGGCTTTGTTGAGAAGACGGATGAGGAAGGATCAGCACAGATTCCTTTTTCAGCATTACTAAAAGAAGCCATTAGTGGCGAAGGCGATTTTGTAAAGTTCAGTGTGAATGCCAGCGAACGCTTGAAAAAATCCCTACTTGATACGGCTAGTGTAGAAACTGGCTTTGTGATCTTTAGTCATTATCAGTTTTTAGCCACAGATTATTTGTTGATTGCGATTATTAATACCAAGCAACATGTTGAAATAAATAGTGCCCTTGAGTTGACCGCCAGTGATCACTTAGATTTAGCTAAGATGCAATTGGCCGTGCGTATTGATTTAACTCAGCTAAGTGTGATGCCTGAGCACCAGCGTTATATCAGCTTTATTAAAGGGCGCATGGGACGCAAGGTCTCCGACTTTTTTATGCAATTTCTTGGCTGCGAAGAATTAGTTGATATTAAGCAACAGAATAAGCAGTTGTTAAACACGGTTGATGCTTACCTAGCCGCTGAGCAACTTGATCCCCAAGAAAAAAATCAGGCTCGTCAAAAAGTGGCTGAATATTACAAAGAAAAACTTGAACAAGGTGAAGATATTCAAGTTAAAGAGCTCGCCACTAAATTACCTGGTGAAGAAAATAGTTTTTATCAATTTAACCAAAGTGCAGAGCAACCGGTTGAGGATAATTTTCAGGCTGATCGTAGCGCCCTTAAAACCCTAGCCAAATTCAGTGGCGCCGGGGGTGGTATTACCTTAAGTTTTGAACGTAGTTTGTTAGGTGAGCGTATCAGTTACGACGCTTCCAGTGATACCCTAATGATCCGCGGTATTCCACCTAACTTAAAAGATCAACTAACTAAAGCGCAAAACTGATAGATTAAAATGAATCGATATACTTGTGAATTAATGACAGAGGACAACGGACGCAATCATGCAATTATTTGTTAACGATTTAACCGTGATGGATTTTTCTTATCTTTGCCCCGAGCGCGGCATGGTAGGAGAAAGCTGGATAGTCGATGTGATCTTAAACGGTGACCTTAATGAAGAAAGCATGGTGCTGGATTTTTCAAAGGTCAAAAAACAGCTGAAGTATCTGATTGATTTACACATTGATCATAAATTATTGGTGCCAGTGGAGCACCCCTACAGTCAGTTAGAGCGCGATAACAAAACCGATTATGTGAAAGTTGATTTTTTACGGCCCAATGGCCGCTCCATTCATTTGAACTGCCCAGCTGAAGCCTACGCTTTTGTTTATGCTGCGCAAGTCACAATGCCCACAGTGAGTGATTATTTAAAAGATGTGATTGCCACTCACTTGCCTGATAACGTCGAAGGTATCGAATTGATGTTGCGCGCCGAAGTGATCAATACGCCTTATTATCATTACACTCATGGTTTGAAAAAACATGATGGCAACTGCCAACGTATAGCTCATGGTCACCGCTCAAAAGTGTTGGTATATACCAACCAGCAAGAAAACAGTGAACTGGAAGCCTATTGGGCCAAGCGTTGGCAAGATATCTATATTGGCTCAAGCGAAGATTTGGTCGACGCTGAGCAGGTTTGTTTTCACTTAGCTGAAGGAGATTTTGCTGATCATTGGTTATTTGCCTATGAAGCATCACAAGGGCGATTTGAACTTGCCATTCCCAAGGCAGAATCTGAAGTTATCGATACTGATACTACCGTTGAATGTTTAGCCCAGTTTATGGTCAATGAACATCAGCGTTTAGCGCCTGAGCAGAGCTACAAAGTATTAGCCTTTGAAGGTGTGGGTAAAGGGGCTATTGCCCATGCTTAAATACTTAGGTGCAGTGCTGTTGTTAGTCTGCAGCTTGAGTGCTCATGGGGGCGAACTGACATTACAAGGCGAACTCACTCAAGGTAGTCTGCTCAGAGGTACACTAACCGGCGGTAGTCAGTTAATGTTAAATGACAAGGCTTTGGCCCTGTCATCTGATGGCCACTTTGCCTTTGGTTTTAACCGTGATTCAGAATTAAACCACAAGTTAAGCTGGCTAGATGAGCAGGGCAAACAGCAGACTAAAGAATTAGTCTTGAGCTCTCGCCAATACGATGTTCAACGTATTGAAGGCGTCGCCAGTAAATATGTGTCACCTCCACCTGAAGTTAGCGAGCGTATCCGTCAGGATAATGCCCAGATAGGCAAAGCCAGACGACGTAATGATGATCGTAGTGATTTTATGCAAGCCTTTATTTGGCCGGCTCAAGGTCCGATTAGCGGTGTGTATGGTAGTCAACGGGTGTTTAATGGTACACCCAAAAATCCCCATTTCGGTTTAGATGTGGCAGGTCCAACAGGTACACCAGTGTATGCACCCGCCGCGGGCATAGTCACAATGTTTGTGCCGGATATGTATTACTCTGGCGGCACCATGATTATCGATCATGGCATGGGAGTATCTTCAACCTTTTTGCATCTGAGCGAAGGCTTAGTTGAGCCTGGAACAGTGGTCAAACAAGGTCAATTAGTCGCTAAAATTGGCGCTACAGGCCGAGTGACTGGTGCCCACCTTGATTGGCGTATAAATTGGTTTGGTGAACGGCTAGACCCCGCGTTGTTGGTGCCTAAACGCTAACAAGCTAAAATATCACTGCGCGATTCTATTTATAGCTTTATGCAAGCAGTTGTAATTGTAGGAGCGACTTCAGTCGCGAAGATTTTGTAAGCTAAAACTAAAAGACTATTCGCTGCACGACTGCCATCCGTGGACTTCTTGTAACTGCATCCATGCTATCCGAGCATACTTTTTTACAACAGCCCCTCACTAACAAGGCCTGCCAGGACCGCCTCCTGCAGTCATTTGACCTTACTGCGTTGATCAGTCACTGTTGATAGCGTCAATTCAAAGATCGCGCTTTTCTTCTCGACTCATTGCTCCCCGAGCACCGCAGCGCATGCTGTTATAAGCAAAGCCCATGTCACAGTGGCCGTAGGCCATATCTTTTCTCCTCAAAAACCAACAAAGCCCTCAAGTATCAGCCCCATACATCGATACAGTAGATAGTCATTGGGGGAGAGTCATTTGCAAGATGTGAATCAGGTACAGGGTGCTGAACCAACAATCGGTGCTCAGCTGCATGATATTGAATACAACGGTGAACTTAATCGTGCCACACACCAAGGTGCTAAGTTTGCCCTGTTGTTATCGATGCTTGAGCAAAATGCCTTGTTTCGCCCTCACATTGCGCCCGATCCCAAAGTCGAATTAGCCTCGGACATTCAGAGTCTGTCTCATTATCGCAGCGCGCCAATGGCACCTACTTCGGCCTATTGGCATGAAGTTGTGCAAACTGAGCACTTTATTCAAGCGGGTGAGTTAGATAATGCTAAGTTGTGGCTGGCAATGCATCCAGAGCCCTTATCATTGTTGAATGATGCTAAACATATTCCGCAGGAAGTGCTTGATAATTGTTCTTTAGTAGTGCGCCAGCGCCTTGAAAAGGCAAAGATAAGTGAGTTGCCGCAAGACCCTGCCGGTTTGTACGATATCTTGCAAGACATTGAACAATCACAGCCTCAATACACTAGTGCCTAATAATCACCAAGAGAGCCAAGGCTCTCTTGGTTGGCAGTGCTTTAGGTATTAGCCTAGTTCGGTGTGCTCATGGATAACGTTAAATATATCTTTAAAACTATGGGCTGTGGCGTTAATGTCAACTGGAATACGCAATGCTCGGCCAATATCAACCGCTGAAATAACCCCGCGAATATGTTTGTCGTTGTCATACACTAATAAATGTTGTTCACCCAAATTGCGCATGGTTGCTAGTACATCGCCAATATTTGAGCTTTGAATTTTCTGCAATTTGACCGCATGTAATTCACCGACTTTAACCATGACATCGGTAACTAGTATGTCGGCCCGTTTGACGCCTTTTTGATTGGCTGTCATTAACACTTTACGACTTAATAAGTCTGCCAGATTAACAATCCCAATCAAATTGAGATTTTGATCAACCACTAATTTAGATCGCACATGAATTTTGTTCATGATGCTAATGCTTTCATCAATGCTGGTGTCGGCATCAATAATACGCGGACTACGACGACTAAAATCGGTCATCACGAAGGTTGCAGGACTCTCAAGTTCCAATGGTTCAACCACATCATCGACTTTTAATGTTTTGACTTCTGATAAGGGAATTGATGTTAATGCTTTAAAATTGTTCATGGTAACACTCCAACAGTAACTAAAATAAAAAGTGAACTAGTACAGCTTAAAGCGTGTTAGGGGGGGCTCTAGAGAAAGGAATGGCGGTTCGGCGTAAATACTGTGAAGGTAGAGTAATGAAGTTTGCACTTGCGATGCAGCAATCAATCTTCAGTGATGCATCAACATTTACTACCCAATCAAAATCATGCTCATCAATACTGATATCAAGCACAGGCAAAACATTTTGTTCAACGCTAATATAAGTGTTGTCACTGGCGCTAACCTTGAAGCTGACATGCCATGAAAGTAATAGCATAACAATAGTACTAGAGACAAACCCGGCGAGGGGTATGCGTTTAGTTGCTAATACTGCCATTATTTTCATTTTTTGCCTTAACTTAAGAGGGTTTTCCACTCTAATTCCATTACTAGTGCGAGTAGAGACCTAACTTAAACCATATTCTACAATTAATTCTTAGCATAGTATTAAGCAATAGGGGCGAAACCTTAAATAATCAACTAAATAACCCTAGTTTTATTAAATTTCGTTAATTGGTAACATAATTTTTAGCAGGCTATTGAATTTTCGGTCTATTGTGGTTCTTGCTGGCATCGTTTTAGACTTTTTGTTATATTCTCCGCCCTTTTTTTGCTCTGGGATTACGCCCCAATTCGCAAGGTAATATTATGTCAAAATTTGTTGTTTGTGCTTTATATAAATTTGTTACGTTGGAAAACTATGAAGAGTTACGCCAACCACTGCTCTCGTTCATGGAAGAAAAAAATATCAAAGGTACCTTATTGCTTGCCTCAGAAGGCATCAACGGCACAGTATCTGGTACGCGCCAAACCATCGATGAACTGCTCGCTTACTTGAATCAAGACCCGCGCATGCAACCTATTTCCTTCAAAGAATCTTTGGATGAGACCCAGCCTTTCCACCGAATAAAAGTTAAGTTGAAAAAAGAAATTGTTACTATGGGCGTAGAAGGCATCGACCCTTTAAAAACCGTAGGAACTTATGTGCAACCGGCCGATTGGAATGCGCTTATTTCTGACCCTGATGTGTTGGTTATCGATACACGCAATGACTACGAAATAGAAATCGGCACCTTTACTCACGCAGTCAATCCGAATACCGAATCATTTCGTGAATTTCCCCAGTACGTAAAAGACAATCTTGATCCGCAAACAAATAAAAAAGTGGCCATGTTTTGTACTGGTGGCATACGCTGCGAAAAATCCACAGCCTATTTAAAAGAACAGGGTTTTAATGAGGTTTATCATTTAGCCGGTGGTATTTTAAAATATTTAGAAGACGTTCCTAAAGAACAGAGTTTGTGGCAAGGGGATTGTTTTGTATTTGATAACCGTGTGGCGGTTAATCATGACCTACAAAAAGGTCACTATGACCAATGTTATGGTTGTCGCTTACCGATTACTGAACAAGACAAGCAAGGCCCTGAGTTCGAAAAGGGCGTTAGCTGCCCGAAATGTTATGGCACACATAGCGAAGAGCAACTTGCCCGTTTCCGTGAGCGGGAAAAACAAGTGAATCTGGCTCATGCTCGAGAAGAAGAACATTTGGGCTCAGAAGCCCGTAAGGCGATTAAACTTAGGCGTCAACAAAAAGCCGCTGGGCGCCGCGCGCAGCGCACTGCATTAGGAAAAAGTAATGCTTAGCTGTAGTTGCTTTTAGTGCCATGAAAAGCCAGTGAATGCATGGTATTGTGTGCCGATACTACCTCGAAATCACCAAGGGTCATTTCGAAGCCGTATGGGTATAGACACTCGCTAGGCTTAAACGGTAAACTCACTGTAACAAAACTAAAGTTGAATTGACTATGTCTGAAAAAAATACACTTTCCGCTGAAAAAATCGCCGAAATTCGCAAAGAATTTGATTTTTTTGATACCGATGCCAATGGTCAGATTGGCCTTGCTGAGTTTGTCGATTTACTCACCATACTGTCGCCAAAAACCAAAGCTAGCCATGTGGAAGAAGGTTTTAACTTAATTGATGAAAACCACGATGGTGCGATTGATTTCGAAGAATTCTTAGAGTGGTGGCAACAGTCTTGGTGGGAATACTAAGCCACTATTGTTCAAGCGAAAAAGCCCAATCCTTATGATTGGGCTTTTTCGTATCAGCTGCTTAGATACTCATCACTCTTGTTTAAAGGTCAATCCAGCATTCTCAGTCAGACGCTTGATCAACTTATCACCCATAGCGGGTGCCGTGGTCCAAATGCCGCCTTGTGTATCTTGCGCATCTTTGACTAAACAAATGGCACTCTCAGTAATCATGCGTGATGTTGAGCCGTAGCCAGGATCAAGCTCGCCTGACACGCTAACTTTAATTTGCTGACCATTTTCATCAATACCCACAAACAAGGCGTCATAAAAGCCGGCTTCTCGTTCTTCTTTACTCGGACCTTCGCCGGGTTTTGGCCCTTTGTCTCCTGACATACTTTTGTCGGAAGCAACGGCATTGGCTATTGCTTCACCTTTTTCACCCGGGCCGGTCATCAGCATTTCGTCATAAACAAAATCTTTGCCGTAAGCATAGTTGAGTAAATGATTTGAGCGATGCACGTTACGGGTATTGATCGCCGCCATAATAAAGCTGGTGACCCAACTGCCGAGATCTTCATCGTAATAGGGTTTGTTGCCATGGGGTTGCTCTGCACCTTGAAAGCCAGGTGTTAAAGAAAAGGGGTTGAGCAATAATTGCATTTTTTTGGGGTCTTGTTTGGCCGCAATTAGGGTGGCTTTTAAGCTAGCTGCGGTGCCGCCCGAAAAGGTACCACGCATTTTACGTACACGACCTTTGACCCTAACAACAGTATGACCCAATTGTTTTTTGGCGAGTTCTTGTAGGTGGTAAACACCTAAATCGAAAGGGATAGAATCAAAGCCACAAGAAAATACGATACGAGCGCCACTTTTTTGGGCAGCTTGGGCATGGGCATCAATCATTTCACGCATCCATACTGGCTCACCGCACAGGTCGACATAATCGACGCCTGTATTTGCACACATTTCGACTAAGTCGGAGCCATACAACTGATAGGGGCCAACCGTGGTTAATACGAGTTTAGTGCGCGCTAACATGTCCTTCATGCTGCTGGCATCACTGGAGTCTGCCACCACGAGTGGAATATCCGCTGGCGCACCAATTTCATCTCGAACTTGCGCTAATTTTTGCTCACTGCGACCGGCCATCGCCCAGCTTAAGCTACTATCATTGGCATATTGTTTAACTAAGTATTCTGCGACTAAGCGCCCAGTAAATCCGCTTGCGCCATATACAATTAAATCAAATTCTTTTGCACTTTTCATTGAAGCTTCCTAATTCTAAACAGTACTTGATTCTAAAACGCATTAACTATCATCTACATTTATTTACTTAATGTAGTTCTATAATGGTTAGTGATTGCTTTATTTTATGCAAAAAAAAGCGAACTCAATGAGTTCGCTTTACAATACTGTAGCTAAACTAGGCGGTTACTATCTTACAGGCATTGGTGCCACCGACAGTTTCCATGGCATCACCATAAGTCATGATGAACTGATCGCCTTTTTCAATCAGGCCTAATTCTAACATGATGCTCACTACATCATTTTTGAGTTGACCTGGATCACTGCCTCTAGAGTCAAAAAATACCGGCTTAACACCGCGATATAGCGCCATGATGTTTAATGTTGATTCGTGGCGAGATAAGGCAAATATGGGTAAAGATGTGGTGATACGCGACATTAGTAAGGGCGTACTGCCACTTTCTGTTAAAGCCACAATCGCTTTAATGGTTTTTAAATGGTTGGCCGCATAAACAGCGCTCAATGCCGTTGTTTCACTAATAGAGTTGAAATTTTCATCCATACGGTGTTTAGATATTTTGATACTTGGATGGGTTTCTGCACCTTGGCAAACTCGCGCCATGGCCGCTACGGTTTCAACCGGATATTCCCCTGCGGCGGTTTCTGCTGATAACATGACCGCATCGGTGCCATCTAATACTGCGTTGGCCACATCCATTACTTCTGCACGCGTTGGCATTGGACTGGTGATCATCGATTCCATCATTTGTGTGGCGGTAATAACCACTTTATTCAATTGACGTGAACGTGAAATGAGCTTTTTCTGCACCCCCACTAATTCTGCATCGCCAATTTCAACTCCTAAGTCTCCACGAGCAACCATCACAGCGTCGGATGCTTCGATAATGTCATCCATGGCTTCATCACTGGCTACGGCTTCTGCACGTTCAACCTTGGCACACATCATGGCGTTACAACCGGCTTCGACAGCAAGACGGCGAGCATAACGCATATCGTCACCATTACGCGGAAATGACACAGCAAGGTAGTCAACCCCGATTTTGGCAGCGGTTTTAATATCTTCTTTGTCTTTTTCAGTTAGGGCTTCGGCAGATAAGCCACCCCCTAAACGATTGATGCCTTTATTATTTGATAACTTGCCCGCAACCGTGACTTCGGTATTGATTTTGTTACCCTGCACATCAATAACTCTTAATTGGATACGGCCGTCATCTAGCAGCAATAGATCGCCTGCACTGACGTCACCTGGTAATGCTTTATAATCAATACCAACAGCTTGTTGATTGCCTGTATTGCGGTCCATATCAGCATCTAATATAAATTTGTCACCCATTTTTAGAATGATGAAATTATTTTCAAATTTGGCAACGCGAATTTTAGGCCCCTGTAAATCACCTAGGATGGCAATATATTTACCTAATTTTTTGGCTGCGGCACGCACTCTATTTGCGCGATTGATATGATCTTCTGCCGTACCATGAGAAAAATTCATTCTTACTACATTGGCGCCAGCCACGATGATGGCTTCTATTTGTTCTACCGTGTCAGTAGATGGACCTAAAGTTGCGAGTATTTTTGTTCGTCTTAACATGATTATCTTGCCTTTTATTAATGGCGATTATGGTGCTTACGTTTGATCTGCAGTAAAAATCGTGGCTTTCAGTTAGACTTAGTTGTCTAACTTTACCGTTATAAACTATCATTTATGTAATTTTATTACAGAATGGTAGTTTATTCACAAGCTAAAGTGAAATTTTTCCCTTACTTTCTTTAATATAATGTGAAAAAACAGCCTTTTGGGGCTGTTTAGTCATTTTTCTTTTCAAAACGCGAACCCCGTAGAGTGTCTTTAACGCGTTTTAAGTTTTCTCTAAATTTATTACCACGACGCAATGTGAAACCTGTTGCGAGTATGTCAATTAAGGTTAATTGTGCAATTCTAGAGGCCATTGGCATATACATGTCAGTATCTTCTGGTACATCCAGTGACAATACCAAGTTGCATTCTTTACCTAATGGACTGTCTTTGGAGGTTATGCCTACCACTGTGGCGTCATTACTGCGGGCTATTTGGGCTATTTCTACCAAACTCTTGGTGCGCCCAGTATGCGAAATGAGCACCACAACGTCATCTTCCGTGCAATTCATACAGCTCATGCGTTGCATCAGAATGTCTTCAAAATAAATTATGGGTACATTGAAACGGAAAAATTTATTTAAGGCATCGTGAGCAACTGAGGCTGATGCCCCTAATCCGAAAAATGAAATTTTTTGCGCCTGGGTCAGCAAATCGACCACCCGATTGATAGTAGGAATATCAACGGATTGTCTTGCAACCTCAAGTGAAGCCATCGTCGATTCAAAGATTTTTTTAGTATATTCTTCTGGACCGTCATTTTCTTCAACATGGCGGTTAACATACGGCGTGCCGTTAGCTAAGCTTTGTGCAAGATGTAATTTGAAGTCAGGATAGCCTTTGGTATCCAAACGGCGGCAAAAACGGTTAACCGTCGGTTCGCTCACATCTGCCATCTTAGCTAGTGTAGCAATACTACTGTGTATGGCGGTTTGCGGATTAGCTAAAATGACTTCAGCTACTTTTCGTTCAGATTTACTAAACGCAGCGTTGTGTTGAGTTATTTTTTCTAGAATATTCATACTTGCATCAAAAACTTCATTATAATTGTTTTTTGTAGTCGTACTTTAACACTGTAAATGACTACTCGGGTACTAGAGTTGTAATTTATTAACAGAAATACTTCCACTTTACGGCCTTTTTTTAGTAGATAAAGGGCTATTTGTGGTAAGTGCTGGTGTATTAAGTTGTAAAATTACTACATTTAATGTTAACTTTTAGCACATATTCTTATTGTTTGTGGTCTTACTTGCTTAAGTAACTGCAATCATTCAATTCGTTTAAGCAGATAGGCAGATAAAAATGGTTTTGGAAAATTCGTTCGAACCTTGTGATTTTGTTTTGTTCGGCACAAAAGGTGATTTGGCACGTCGTAAACTGCTCCCTTCTTTATACCAATTAGAGAAAGCGAAGCTGATGCATGCGGACTCTAAAATTATTGGTGTCGCACGCAATGAGCAGTCGGATAGCGAATATCTTGCGATGGTAAAAGAAAACGTCGAAATGTTCAGCAAAGAACCCCTGTGCGAGGAAACGTGGAAGCGATTTTCATCAAAACTAGCTTACGCTTGCGTTGATATGAAAAACCCTAAAGCTTACTCAGCTTTAAAAACCCATGTTAATGCAGGGCGTTTAATGGTGTGTTATTTTGCCACCCCTCCTTCTATTTTTGGTGATATCTGTCGAGGTTTAAAAGCCGCTAATGTTATTTCTAAGAACATGCGTGTTGTATTAGAAAAACCTATTGGTCACGATTTGGCATCATCCAAAGTGATCAATGATCAGGTTGCTGAGTTTTTTGATGAAACGCAGATTTACCGCATTGACCACTACTTGGGTAAAGAGACCGTACTTAACCTTATTGCGTTGCGCTTCGCCAATTCTATTTTTGCCACAAACTGGGATCATAACTGTATTGACCATGTGCAAATAAGTGTGGCCGAGTCAGTGGGTATTGAAGGGCGTTGGGGCTATTTTGATGAAGCGGGTCAAATGCGTGACATGGTGCAAAATCACTTGTTACAAATACTGACCTTGGTTGCAATGGAGCCACCAGCAAACTTAGATGCGGATAGTATTCGTGACGAAAAGTTAAAAGTGCTGAAATGTTTGCGTCCAATTAACTCATCAAACATGCGCGAAAAAACCGTCCGTGGTCAATATGTAGGTGGTTTTGTTAAAGGCAAAGAAGTTCCTGGCTATCTTGATGAGCCGGATGCCAATGTCAGTAGTAAAACTGAAACCTTCGTTGCAATTAAAGTTGAATTAGAGAACTGGCGTTGGGCAGGTGTGCCATTTTACTTGCGCACAGGCAAACGTTTACCTGGAAAAACCAGTGAAGTCGTTATTTTCTTTAAACGTCAACCACACAATTTGTTCAAAGACAGTTTTCCACAATTACCGCCCAATAAACTCACTATCAGATTGCAGCCCGATGAAGGGGTTGAAGTGACGGTAATGAATAAGGTGCCTGGTTTGACGAGCTCAGGTTCAATGGATTTACAAAAATCTCGTTTGAATTTGAGTTTTTCCGAAACCTTCAAAGGTGAACGAATAGCCGATGCCTATGAAAAGTTATTACTTGAAGTAATGCTGGGCAATCAGGCCTTGTTTGTGCGCCGCGATGAAGTTGAAGCCGCATGGAAATGGGTAGATGGAATTTTAGATGCATGGCGTTCAAGCAATGAGCCGCCTGAGCCCTATCAGGCCGGCACATGGGGTCCTACTGAATCGATCGCCTTGATGGCACGGGAAAACCGCTCTTGGTACGAAAGTAAAATTGGGAAAAAATAATGCCTTTACATCAGTCATTGTATGAAACCACAGATGCGCTGAATCAGGACTTTTGTCAGCGTATTGCTTTGATTCTGCAGCAAGCCATTGAAACCGATGGCCGTGCCAGCTTAGTTGTCTCAGGTGGGAGAACACCAGCCGCCTTGTTTGAAGCGCTGTCAAACCTTAGCTTAGATTGGAGCAAAGTTGATATCAGCTTGGCTGACGAACGTTGGGTTGACACAGACAACGACGCTTCGAACGAAAAAATGCTGAGAGCTAAGCTATTAGTTAACAAAGCCGCGCTGGCCAATTTTGTCGGTTTAAAAACACCACATAGTAATGCTGAAGATGCCATTGACGCCTGTACGACAAACTTTGCTCATTTTAAACGGCCTTTTGATGTACTGATTTTAGGGATGGGTGAAGATGGACATACCGCGTCTTTGTTTCCGTGTTCAGAGCAAATTTCACAAGGTTTGGATCTCGATTCAGGCAAAACCTTTCTTGCTGTGCAACCTACGACTGCTCCTAATCAGCGTATGACCTTTACGTTGCCAGTTTTAATTAGCAGTAAGCATATCTTTTTGCACCTAACGGGTGATGGTAAAAGAGAAGTGTTGGCTAAGGCTTTAGCTGATAACAATGAGTTAGATATGCCCATTCGAGCGATACTAAATAATGCCAGCGTTGAATTAATGTGGGCACCATAGGAGAACACCATGAATACGCTTATTCAGGAAGTAACACAACGAATTATAGAACGCAGTCAAACAACACGGGCCGCTTATTTAGCTAAAATTGAAAAAGCACGCCTGCAAGGACCGCATCGAGGCGTCTTGTCCTGTGGTAATTTAGCCCATGGATTTGCCGCTTGTGGCACTTCAGAAAAAGCTGATTTACGGAGTATGGTAAAAGCCAATATTGCCATTATATCTTCTTATAATGATATGTTGTCTGCACACCAACCCTATGAATCGTATCCCGCAAAATTGAAAAAAGCTATTGCGGCAGTGGGCAGTATTGCTCAGTTTGCCGGTGGCGTGCCAGCCATGTGTGATGGGGTAACTCAGGGTAATCCAGGTATGGATTTAAGCTTGATGAGCCGCGATGTTATTGCTTTGGCGACGGCTGTTGCGTTGTCACATAATATGTTTGATGGCACCTTAATGTTAGGGATTTGTGACAAAATCGTCCCTGGCTTATTAATGGGGGCATTGAGTTTTGGGCATTTGCCCACGGTATTTGTGCCCGCCGGCCCTATGCCTTCTGGTCTTCCTAATAAAGAAAAAGCCCGTGTCCGCCAAGCTTATGCTGAAGGTAAAGTGGGCCGTGAAGAGTTACTCGAAGCTGAATCTCAATCTTATCATTCCGCTGGTACTTGTACCTTTTACGGTACCGCCAATAGTAACCAATTAGTCGTTGAAATGATGGGCTTACATTTGCCAGGTTCGTCTTTTATTAATCCAGGTACGCCTTTGCGTGATGCCTTGACTGATGCTGCCGCACGCCAAGTTACACGGATAACTGACTTAGGTGATAACTATATGCCTATCGGCCATATTGTCGATGCAAAAGCCCTAGTAAATGGTTTAGTAGGCTTGCTGGCAACCGGAGGTTCAACTAACCATACCATGCATTTAGTCGCCGTAGCGCGCGCTGCGGGTTACATCATAAACTGGGATGACTTCTCGGATATTTCTAATGCAGTACCCTTATTAACACGCATTTATCCTAATGGCTCAGCTGATATTAATCACTTTACGGCGGCTGGTGGTATGGCCTTGTTAATTAAAGAGTTATTGGACGGTGGTTTATTGCATAACGACGTTAATACCATCTGTGGCAGAGGTTTGGATGCTTACACTAAAGAACCCTTCCTTAATGACGGGGTATTGGAATGGCGTGATGGTCCTACTGAGTCTTTTGATAGTAACGTTGTGGCAAGTGTTGCTAAGCCTTTCAAACCAGACGGTGGTTTGTCAGTATTGCACGGAAACTTAGGCCGTGCGGTAATGAAAACCTCAGCACTTCGCGAAACACACTGCATTATTAAAGCACCCGCAGTGGTGTTTGAAGATCAGTTTGAACTTGCTGCTGCATTTAAAGCGGGCGATTTGGACAAAGATTGTGTAGTGGTTGTGCGTTTTCAAGGACCCTCAGCTATTGGTATGCCTGAGTTACATAGCCTGACTCCACCACTGGGCGTGTTGCAAGATAAAGGTTTCAAAGTCGCACTAGTGACCGATGGCCGCATGTCTGGGGCCTCTGGTAAGGTACCTGCGGCGATACACGTTACACCAGAAGCGTTTAAAGGCGGCTTGATTGCAAAAGTTCAAAGCGGCGACATGATCGAGCTAAACACTCAAACGGGCGTAATGAGTCTGTTAGTCGACACGCTAACCCTTGAAGCTCGCGAATTAAAAGTGACTGATGTGGCGCAACATCAAATTGGCATGGGTCGTGAAATGTTTGCAGGCATGCGTTCGACCCTAACCGGTGCCGAAGAAGGCGCGTGTTCATTATTTTTTGGTCAAGAATTTAACTAGTCAGGACACACTTATGAGTGCATGTTTTGTTGCCGATGTAGGCGGGACCAATATCCGCCTAGCACAAATTGAAGATGGCAAATTAAGTCATATAAAAAAATATTTGTGCAGTGATTACAGCTCTATTGATGCTGTTATTAAGGTTTATTTTAAAGAATTTTCAGAGGTTAAATTCGCTGCTGGTTGTTTAGGTGTGGCCTGTCCGGTCAACAGTGACTTTATTTCAATGACCAACAATCAGTGGCAGTTCTCAATCACTACCTTACAAGAATCGCTAGGCTTAGAATGGTTAGGGGTTATAAATGATTTTACCGCCGTGGCGCATGCTGTAACGGTATTAAGTCAACAGCAAAAAGCTCAGGTTGGACGCGGTCAAGCGGTAGCGACTGATAATATCGCGGTGTTTGGCCCAGGCACGGGTCTGGGTGTAAAACACCTAACCTACACTGCTGAGGGCTGGCTAGCACTTGATGGTGAAGGTGGTCATTTAGATTTTGCACCGGTTGACGAAGATGATGTGGCCATTTGGCGTTTTCTGACTAAGAAATACGGTCATGCTTCTGCCGAAGAAGTGATGTCGGGTCGGGGCTTGGTGCAAATTTATCAAGCTTTAGCCGAGCATAAAGGCTTACCTGCGGTATTTGATGACCCCGCTGATATTACGGACCGCGCTTTGGATGGTAGTTGCGCACTCAGCCAAGCGACGCTTACCCAATTTTGCCGCATTATGGGCAGCTTCGCTGGTAATTTAGCGCTCAATATGGGCACCCGTGGTGGTGTGTATATTGGTGGTGGAATAGCACCGCGTTTTCTTAACTTTCTGAAAGACAGTGATTTTCGACAACGTTTTGAGGCTAAAGGTCGTTTTCGAGATTATGTGGCCAGTATCCCCACTTTCATTATTACAGAGCCAGATCACGGTTTAATTGGTGCCATGGCCTATTTAGCACAAAATTATAAAAGGTAATTGTCATGACAAAAAATTGGAAAATAAGTTCTGCAGAAATCTTTAGCCAAGGTCCTGTGGTACCTGTTCTGGTGATTAAAGATATTGAACATGCTGTGCCATTGGCTAAAGCGTTAATCGCCGGTGGTATTCGAGTATTAGAAGTTACGTTGCGCACGCCTGCTGCCCTAGCGGTTATTGCCAAGATAGCCAAAGAAGTACCAGAAGCCCTAATTGGTGCCGGTACGGTGACCAACCGAGCACAACTTAAAGAAGTGCAGGATGCCGGTGCAATGTTTGCAATAAGCCCAGGTATGACAGCGGATTTATTGGAAGCAGGTAATGAAGGCAATATTGCCTTAATTCCCGGTATTTCTTCTATTTCAGAACTGATGAAAGGTTTAGATTACGGTTACACTCATTTCAAATTTTTCCCAGCTGAAGCATCGGGTGGTGTCAAAGCCTTAAAAGCTATTGGCGGTCCATTCCCTGATGTGGCGTTTTGCCCCACAGGTGGTATTAGCCCAACTAACTATTTAGAGTATTTGGCTCTGCCTAACGTGCATTGTGCGGGGGGGTCTTGGTTAGTACCTGATGGTGCCTTAGAAAATGGCGAGTGGGATAAAATCACTGAACTAGCTAAGCAAGCGGTTGCTGGCGCCAAATAAATTAAAGCAGTAGATTATTAAAACTTAAAAAAGCCGCTAACGCGGCTTTTTTATATTCGTTGAAAAATTTAAAAACTAAGAGTACTCAATGCTCTATCAATGCTACACCTTCAAAACTAATTCCTGGCCAACCACTCTTCATAAAAGTGCGAATGTTGCCATGATCGCTACTTTTGGGATGTGCTAATACATCTTTGCGGTAATAATCACCAAATAAATGTAGGGTTTCTTTTGCACTTAATTGATGTATTTGAGCAAAGTAGAAAATCTTGCACGAACCTGCGTTTGTGCCTGCATCATTGACTAAGTCACCATTTCTAAAGCGGGTGGGTTGATAATCATAATGCTCGGTAATGACTTCGATTACCTGATTAAATTCAATGTTCTGCGGATTATTACGCAGCAGCAAAATTAACGCACTGGGCTTCATTTTTGTTCCTAATGTTACAGATCTAGACTTGGCTGGAGAAAGGGGGCAATTCAAATGAGTGTGCTAATGAATTTAATAGCACACTCTAGATTTTATAGCTGCAAGATAAAAACCTTCGATTTACGTTGATAGTTATACAGTTCTTTCTTCTTGGCAGGGAGGTCATCCAAGCTCGCTGGGACAAATCCTTGTTCTAAAAAAAAGTGCCCGGTAACCGTGGTTAGCACAAAGATAGATTTCAAACCTTGTTGTATGGCTTGAGCTTTAATGGCTTGCAGCAAACGCTCTCCGCGGTTTCCTCCGCGATAGTCGCTATGGGTAGCGACACAAGCTAACTCGCCCATTTCGTCTTCTGGATAAGGGTAGAGGGCCGCACAAGAGATGGTCATACCGTCGCGCGCAATCAAGGTAAACAAGTGAATTTCACTTTCCAGTCGTTCTCTTGAACGTTTAACCAATATGCCTTTTTCTTCGAGCGGGTTAATTAACTTTAATATGCCTCCCACATCTTCAATATTGGCGGTGCGTAATTGCTCATAAGAGCGTTGAGCAACTAGTGAACCTGCACCGTCACGGGTGAATAGTTCTTGCAACAAGGCGCCATCTTGGCGGTAACTGACACAATGACAGCGACTGATACCTGATTCTAAACTGGAGGCTATTGCTTGCAGCGACAGCTTTTGACTGGAATAAAATGGATTGTTGAGCATGCCATATAACTGATCAATTTCAATGTTACGCAGTAAATGACTGTCTTCACTCATAATGCCATCATCAGGCGTAAACAAGATAAGTTTATCCGCTTTGAGCGAAATGGCGGCATTGGTGGCCACATCTTCATGGGATAAGTTAAATACTTCTCCAGTGGGTGAATAGCCCATAGGTGAGAGCAGTACTATGGAACCGTCATTAAGATGATCATTGATACCATTAATATCAATGCGGCGCACCATACCGGTATTTTCAAAATCTATACCGTCACGCACACCAATAGGCATGGCAACCACCAAATTACCTGAACATACGCGGATGTGTGAACCATGCATGGGGGAGTTGGGCAAACCCATAGTGAGCAGAGCTTCTACCTGAGCTCGAACTGATCCAGCTGCGTCTTTAACGCATTCAAGGGTTTGTTTATCAGTAATGCGAATATCGTCTTGAAAGCGAAAGGGTAGTTGGCGTAATTGTACGCGTTGGTCAATTTGTGGTCGAGCACCGTGTACCAGTACTAATCTGACACCCAAGCTATTAAGCAAGGCAATATCATGAATAATGTTAGCGAAGTTAGTGTCTTCAATGGCTTCACCCCCGAACATCAATACAAAGGTCTTACCTCGGTGGGCATTGATGTAAGGGGCTGAATTACGAATAGTTTTAACACTATCTATATGTGAAACGACCACATTTATTCCTTATGTTGGCTTATGCTAGGCGATTATTGCTTGTTAAAAGCAATGGCATTGGCTAAGGCTAGTTTGACTGGCTCTATGCCGGTACCACCTAAGATTCGGCGTTTATTAACCAAATATTCCAACTGTAAAATGCCATATACATCGTCTTCAATTAAGGCTGAATACTCTTTGAGGTCAGCTAAGCTGAGTTCTTCAATGGCTTTTTTCTGTTTTAAGGCACCCAGTACCACTTGACCTGAAATATCATGGGCCGTTCTAAACGGAATACCCTTTGCCACCAAATAATCCGCTAATTCTGTGGCGTTGGCATAACCTTCACGGGCGGCTTTGGCGCAGCGTTCTTTATCTAGTTTGATGGTGTCGATCACTTCACTGGCAATGCATAAACAGATATGCCATTGGGTCATTGCATCAAATAGGCCTTCTTTATCTTCTTGCATGTCTTTGTTATAGGCCAGAGGCAGACCCTTCATGGTCACTAACATGGCTTGCAGGCTACCAAACACGCGACCACATTTACCGCGGATCAGTTCTAGTGCATCCGGGTTTTTCTTCTGTGGCATCAGGGATGAGCCAGACGTCACTTGGTCACCCAAGGTAATAAAACCCGCTTCCCCGGTATTAAAGAAAATTAAGTCTTCTGCCATACGTGATAAATGCATCATGCTGGTACTGGCAGCGAACAAGGTTTCTAATACATAGTCACGGTCTGAAACCGCATCTAAGCTATTTAAACATGGGCTATCAAAACCGAGTTCAGAGGCTATTTCATAACGGTCAATGGGGTAGGTAGTGCCTGCTAATGCACCACTACCCAAAGGGCACTGATTTAAACGTACTTTAAGATCGTGTAAACGACTCAAATCCCGTTTAAACATTTCAACATAAGCTAAACACCAGTGCGGGTAACGCACTGGTTGAGCCCGTTGCAAATGAGTATAACCCGGCAAAATGACATCTAGATTAGATTCAGCGGTCTTGAGCAATGAGCCAATAACCTGATGCAAATCTTGACTAAGTAATTCAACATGTTCGCGACACCACAAACGAAAATCAGTGGCAACCTGATCATTGCGGCTGCGACCTGTATGAAGTTTGCGTGCCACATCGCCTAATTGTTCAATAAGGGTAGCTTCAACAAAACTATGAATGTCTTCCTCACTACTTGCATCAAAATCAAGCTCACCCGCATTGGCTTTAACTAATAAGGTATTTAAAGCGCTTTCGAGCTGATTTTGCTCATCTTGGCTGATAACTCCAGCTTTACAAATAGCACGTGACCATACAATAGAGCCACGAATGTCTTGGCTGGCTAAGGCTCGGTCAAAGGGAAACGAATCGTTTACCCGTCTGAACATTGCACTGCTGCCATCTTGAAATCGACCACCCCATAAACTCATTCGGCTTTACCTTCTTTAAGGGCGCGAGCCTTTTGGTTCAGCGTGCTGATACGGCTTGATAAGCTGTACAAACGAATAAATCCTTCGGCATGGCTTTGGTCATATACATCATCGGCACCAAAAGTGGCAAAGTCCTCTGAATACAAACTGTTAGGCGAACGGCGCTGTACCACAGTAGCTTGGCCTTTATATAATTTCACCACGATGTCACCTGTGACTTTTTTGGCAAAAGAGGCCGCACCGGCTAACAAAGCATCATTTAAGGGAGTAAACCAACGGCCGTCATACATTACATGAGAGAATTCCAAACCGATTTGCTCACGGTATTTAAGAGCTGCTTTATCCAGTACTAATGTTTCTAGGGCTTTATAAGCGGCAACGATAACTGTGCCTCCTGGAGTTTCATAACAACCACGTGATTTCATGCCCACTAAACGATTTTCTACGATATCGATTCGACCTACACCGTGAGGTGCTGCAATAGCATTGAGTTTCATTAGTGCATTGTAGGGGCTTAACTTTTCGTCATTAACCGCGATTAATTTACCTTGCTCAAAGCTCAAGGTCACACGCTCCGCTTTATTCGGCGCGTCTTCCGGATCGGTTGTCAACGTCCACACACCTTTGCTAGGCTCACACCAAGGATCTTCTAACTCGCCACCTTCGTGGCTTATGTGCCAAGCGTTAGCATCGCGGCTATAGATTTTGGTGGCAGATGCGGTGGTTTTAATATCACGAGCGGCTAAATAAGCTAATAAATCTTCGCGCGATACCATGTCCCACTCACGCCAAGGGGCAATCACGGTTAACTCAGGTGCAAGGGCAGCAAAAGCGCCTTCAAAACGTACTTGGTCATTACCCTTACCGGTACAACCATGACATAGGGCATCGGCCCCTACTTTTAAAGCGAGCTCGACTTGCGCTTTGGCAATAATGGGGCGTGCCATTGACGTGCCCAACAAGTATTCACCTTCATAGACTGCACCGGTGGTGATAGTTGGGAATACATAGTCAGCGATAAACTCTTCTTTAAGATCAACTATATAACATTCGCTAGCACCGGTTTTTAAGGCTTTTTCACGCAAACCCACCAATTCTTCTTCACCCTGGCCGACATCAGCAGCAAAGGCAATGATTTCACAACCCTCATAGTTTTCTAGTAACCAAGGGATAATTGCTGAGGTATCTAAACCACCAGAATAAGCGAGTACCACTTTTTTAATTTGTTTTTTGGCCATTGTTATTTGTTCCTGCTCTGTGTCGTTTTCTAAAGGTAATTGAGTTTAGTTAGCGGGCTTAAAATTAGCCGCCAGTAATTGTACTAATATGGCATTTTGCCCATGCATGCGGTTTTCTGCCTGTTGCATGAGTAAAGATTTTTCACCGTCGATAAGACTGCCACTGATTTCTAAATCACGATGTGCTGGTTGACAGTGCATCACATAATCTGCGCCAGTGAGTTCCATCAGTGCCTCATCAATTTTATAAGGGTCAAAGACGGTCTTTATTTGTTCTATGGGGGTAGTGTCGCCCATGGATATCCACGTATCGGTATACAATACTTGTGCGCCGATGGCGGCGTTGATATCGGTGCTGACTGTTAATTTCCCACCAAATTGTGTGGCACGTTGTTGGCTTAATTTTACTATTTCAGCATCAACTTCATAGCCGGGGGGGGTGATAACAATCACTTCACAGCCAAGCGCAACACCAACTAACATTAGAGAGTGGGTGACATTATTACCATCGCCAATATAAGCGAGTTTGACTTTACTTAGTTCAGGGTAATATTCACTGATGGTCAAATAATCGGCCACGGCTTGGCAAGGGTGATACTTGTCGCACAGTGCATTAATAACCGGTACCTTTGCTGACTCAGCTAACTCTTCTAGGGTTGCGTGTGAGAATACTCGAGCCACGATGGCATCTGCCCAACAGGCTAAATTAGCCCCCATGTCTTTTACATCCTCACGACCGGCTAATTTATTTGACTGGCTATCTAGATAGACTAAATGTCCGCCTAACTTATGAATACCAATATCAAAACTCACACGGGTGCGCAGGGATGGCTTTTCAAATAGTGCCACTATGGATTGACCATCAAGGGCTTTACGATAAGCCTTAGGATTGCTTTTTATCGTTTTAGCTAATGTAAGTAACTGTTCTAACTGTGTTTTATCCCAATCCTTCAGAGTCAGTAAATCCTGTTTCATTAATCTGCCTTTTTATCTATTTTAAATGTTGAGACGCACTGAGCGCAGGTGAAATTTTTGTGCCTACAGGCTCGTTATGCAAAAAACCTAATAATTCATTTGTTGATTTCCAGCTGGCAATCGTCACGCTGCGGCCTAAGCTCTGTGCGGCGATCAACGCTGCTTGTACTTTAACGATCATTCCATCACGGATCACACCATGTTCGATAAGTTCATTTATCTGATCATGATCCAGCTTTTCAATTAAACTGCGGTCAGCGTCAAGTACGCCGGGGACATCGGATAGTAAAATAAGTTCTGCCTTAAGCAATTGCGCGATAACCGTGGCGGCCTGATCTGCATTGACGTTCAACAGACTACCGTCTTTATCTGCCCCGATTGAACTGATGATAGGAAGCATCTCATTGCTCAGGAGTAACTGTAATAACATGGGATCGCCGGCGATAACTGAACCTACCCGACCAAGTTCCGGATTCAGTACGCTGCCAATGCACATTTTACCATCAGCGAGACTAAGACCCACAGGGTTTAACCCCGCTTTGAGTGCCAAGCCACAGAGTTGCTTATTCGCCGTACCCGCCAGCGCTCCTGCAATATAAGGCATTTGTTCTTCAGGGGTCACGCGCAGCCCTTTAACTTTTATACTGGTCAAATTAAGGGCTGCCAATAATTCCTCGACCATAGGACCCCCTCCATGTACCAGCACTACACAGACTTCTTCTTGCAGCTTTTTAATTGTATGGAGTAAGGCTAAAGCAAGATCGTCGGCTTGCATAAAAGCCCCACCGACTTTAATGACTAAGGTTTTCATATTTTTAACTTACCAAATCCTGATGACTTTTAAAACCAAAGCGCAAATTAGCACACTGCAGCGCTTGTGAAGCAGCACCTTTTAATAAATTATCAATGGCACTGCCAATGACAAGATAACCGCTATGTGTATCATACTTCCAAAATAAGTCACAAAAAGGACTATGGGCAACATCGTCAATTTTTGGCCATGAATTGCGTAAACGCACAATAGGATTATTACCATAAGCCTGAATATAGGCCTGATTGATTTGTTCTACGCTGACGTGTTCCGCTATTTTGACCGTAATGGTGGCAAGTATTCCGCGTTTAAAATTACCTAAATGTGGCGTGAAGATAACCTCAGTACCTAAATAGCAAGCGATTTCGGGTTGATGTCTATGCCCAAGTACACCATAAGCCTGCAAACTTACCTCAGTAAAGCTACTGTTTAATGCGGCTTTGCGACCTGCTCCCGAGACGCCAGAAACGGCATTAATAATGGGACGGTGCTCAGGATTGAGTAACCCTGCTTCTTGCAATGGCTTCAGTGCAGTTAATGAGGCTGTGGGGTAGCAACCAGGAACCGCAACTACGTCAGCTTTTTTTATCGCTTCTTGATACCAATCGGCGAGGCCATAAACCGCTTGTTGCAACCAATGCTCTTGGGTGTTCTCAAAGCCGTAGTATTGGGCAAAAACTGATTTATCTTTTAAACGAAAGGCACCGGATAAATCCATAATAACCGCTTTTTTACCGGCTAATTTATCCATCCATTCGTGACTGGCTTCATGGGGAGTCGCTAAAAAAATGATGTCCATTTCATTTGCGAGTTGGGCCATATCTGTTGGTTTTATTGGCAACAAAGGCAGTTCAATCTGGCCGAATAAAAAACCATGTAGATCCCCGATTGTTTTATGGGCATCGTGACTATTTTCAGATACATACAAAGCGCACAATTCAAACTTACTATGCTGTTGGAGCAACAAGGCTAATTCTGCGCCCGTATAACCACTTGCGCCGACAATACATGTTTTGATCATTAGAGAATCTCTTTTTACCATTTGGGTAACAACAAAAAAATCACTCCTTAGCTTTGAGTCTTAATCTCAAAGCTAAGGAGTGTGCTAAACGCAATCAGACGTCGACTATCGTCGATACAACACGCTGGCGAAGCTAGGCAGGGAAATAATTGATGAAATGAATGTTACCATATTCGTTATGAAACCAAATTAAGCTAAAATAGCGTTTACATACCAAAAAGGTTATAAACTGTGTTAACAACCGTATTGACAGTAGAATGCCATACGCGAGATAGTTATGCAATAAAAGTGAATAAATATATATGCAGGGGCTTATGCAAAATTCTTCTTTCCTAGAACACTATACACAAATCATTAACACGCCTTCAATCAGTGCCTTTGATGAAAAAATAGACATGTCTAATCGAGCTATTATTGACCTGTTAGCAACCTGGTTAGCTGATTTTGGTTTTTCCATAAATATTCAATCTGTTCCAGGCACAAACAACAAATTTAATATGTTGGCTCAGTTAGGAACGGGCGAGGGGGGCCTATTACTTTGCGGCCATTCCGATACCGTGCCATTTGATGAAGGACGTTGGCAATCTGATCCTTTTTCTTTAACGGAACGCGAGGGCAAAATTTATGGTTTAGGCACCTGTGATATGAAAGGTTTTTTTGCCTTTATTTTAGAAGCATTAAAAACCCTACCGCTGAAAAATTTAACAAAACCGCTATACATACTCGCCAGTGCTGATGAAGAAACATCTATGGCTGGCGCGCGTTTTTTTGCGCAACAGGAACTGATTAAACCGGATATGGCTATCATTGGTGAGCCAACCGAATTAGTGCCTATTTTCAAACACAAAGGTCATATCGCACAAAGCCTTAATATTACTGGTAAAGCCGGCCATTCCAGCGATCCTGCAAAAGGCGTTAATGCCATTGAGATCATGTATCAAGCGATAGGACAGTTGTTGACGTTGCAGGAAAAGTTAAAGGCAAAATATCATGATGAGGCTTTTAGTGTGCCCCATGTGACCATGAACTTAGGTCATATTCATGGTGGCGACGGAGAAAACCGTATCTGTGGCCAATGCTTGCTTAACTTTGATTTACGTGCTGTACCAGAACTGAGTGATGCAGAAGCACTGGCTATGATAGATGCAGCCTTGGAGCCTGTTCGCGCGCGTTTTCCAACCCGTCTCAGTTTAGAACTAATGTATCCCACTGCGCCATCATTTGCCTGTAAAGACGAGCAGAATATCATTGAATTAGCTGAAAAATTAACTGGCAAAAAAGCCAAAAGCGCAAACTATGCGACAGAAGCCCCGTTTATTAATATGCTAGGTTGCGACACCTTAGTACTGGGACCAGGTAGTATTGATCAAGCACATCAGCCTGATGAGTTTATGTCCTTAGATTACGTCGAACCTACGGTTAATTTATTACAGCAATTTATTCAACGGATATGTATTAACAACTAGTTGCACTCTTATTAGACTGGCTTAATATGGCATAGGGTGTGGGGAGCAGAACACGATATTAAATAGTGAATAACAATATTACTCAGCAACTAACAAGCTTAATAGAACGTTCAGACCATGACTTTGAAACTAATGCTCGCGCCGGGTTAGTCGTCTATGTCGTTGCTTGGTTTGTCATGCTTTTCGCTACCAATTTTTATGCTAATCATCCATTTATCAGTCTGCAACTTACCATACTTTTAGTCGTCATCACCTTGTTGCGCGTCTTTCACATTTTGTTGCACCCCTACTTTTACCTCAGGATGCCGCAAAAGTGGATGATACTGCATTATATATTGTTGTTATTGCATGGGGCATTTTGGTCGGCACTATTTATGTTAGCCATTATCGATGTGCGATTCTCCGATTTACTCATTGCTATTGTGATGCTGGTTACTATCGTCGCTGGTGGTGCAGTGGCGAGTTTTCGCGCTAAGTTAATAGTGCCACAATTGTATGTCGCAATTCTACTGGTGCCCGCGATGATCACGAGTATGTTAAAACCTGAAATGAATGGCATCTGCTGGCTAATCATGCTGCATTGGTTCTTCCTGATTTATTTTGGTTATCGCTTAAATCAGGATTATATGGCTTCACAGGAATTTGAACTCAATTTACAAACACAACAGCAAACCGTTGAGCTATTAAGTAAAACTGACTCTTTGACGAAAATTTATAATCGTCAGTATTTTACTGATTGTTTTGAGTATCAATGGAAATTGGCTATTCGTAATGGTTCTGAAATTGCCCTGCTGATGATTGACGTGGATGATTTTAGAAGTATTAGTTTAAAACATGGGCCAGTATTTGGGGATGAGTGTTTAATTCATATAGCCAACATTATTCGCGATAGCGTTAAGCGGGTTACTGACTTAGTAGTGCGCTATGGAGGCGAACAATTTGTGGTTATTTTACCTGAAGTACCAGCACAAGTCGCAACGAAACTCGCCGAACAAATCCGTCAAAATATAATGGAAAATGATTTTGTTCGGGCAGACCATATCCAGTATTTAACCGTCAGTATTGGCATAGGGGTAATCAAACCAAAACAGTTTTCATCCTCTACTTTGCTTATTCAAAAAGCTGAGATTGCCCTTTATCAAGCAAAAGTAAAAGGACAGAATAGGGTCGAAGTAATGTAATCTTTAATTCATCATTTTTTCTATTTATAAAAGGTTGTTGTCAGTATGCAGAAAACGATTGCGCTAGTAGCTCATGATCATAAAAAACCGGAATTAGTTGCGTGGGCATTGCAGCATAAAAGCGAACTGAGCAAACATCGTTTGGTTGCAACGGGTACTACAGGGGGCTTGATCGCCAAAGAGCTTAGTCTTAATGTACATTGTTTCAAAAGTGGCCCATTAGGCGGAGATCTGCAAATAGGGGCATTAATTGCTGAAAACAAACTCGATTGTTTAGTGTTCTTTTGGGATCCCTTGAATCCTGCCCCCCATGATCCTGACGTGAAAGCCTTATTACGTTTGTGTTCGGTATGGAACGTGCCGGTTGCCTGTAATTTATCAACTGCCGATATGATTATTACTTCTCCGCTTTTTTTTGATGGCCGTTATCAACGACATCTACCAAGTTTTTAGTAGGATAACGCTTAGTACTAAGGCTTGATTTTGCCCGTTCTATCATTTTTTACTGGGCACAATCACGGTAAATTTGGCTTTGACTATGTAAAGCTTGTGTAAATGTTTCATACCTGCGCATTCGTGCAGGGTTATAATCGACTAATTGCCTGGTAAATAGGAAGAGCGCGCGATAAAAGCGCCAGAAGTAAATGAAAACTAAACAGCTATTATTAATTGATGATGATGTCGAATTTACTGAATTGCTAATTCAGTACTTGAGCCCACAAGGTTATCAAATTGATGTCAGTCATGATGGTGAATCTGGCTTGCATAAGGCTACAAACAGTAAACCCTATGACCTCATTTTACTCGATGTCATGTTGCCTCGAATGGATGGTTTTGAGGTATTAAAACGGCTACGCTTAAGTCACCATACCCCTGTGTTGATGTTAACGGCCAAAGGTGACGATTTCGATAAAATTTTTGGTTTAGAAATGGGCGCAGACGACTATTTACCAAAGCCCTTTAATCATCGCGAATTGTCTGCTCGTATCAAAGCTATTGTCAGACGCATGGATATGCTACCTAGTAATGGGCTACATCAAACATTAACCCTAGATGACGTGGTCATGTCGCCGTCAAATCAAAGCGTAAGCTGTGCAGGTCAGCCCTTAGATTTGACCGGTACTGAATTTGCCATTTTACATTTATTGATGCTCAATCATGGCAACTTAGTGAGCAAAAATGATTTAAGCGAAAAAGTGTTGGGTAGAAAATTAGCTGCATTTGATCGCAGTATTGATATGCATGTGAGTAATATAAGGCGTAAATTCGCCCAGCAGAGCCAGCAAGAAAAAATCAAAACACATCGCGGTGCCGGCTATATTTATAGGCTTAATAAATGAATTTTTTATCTCGCTTGAATCCAGCTAACCACCTGTATATCAAACTGTTTTTATGGTTTTGGCTGGCTACCATTATCATTATGAGTGGTTCAATGTGGATTGTGCGACAAATCAGCGATGATGTGCGTTTTGCGCCAATGGAGCAAACACAATTAAGTGAGTTGAACTTATACACCGAAAAACTACAAGGTATCTTAGATAGCCGCGCTGACGATATCGATTTAGAACGGATATTAATGCAAATTGGTAAACGTAATCAAATTGGCATGGTATTAGTTGATGTGCAACATCAAGTATTTATATCAGGTTTGCCGCGTCATATGAGATTGAACAAAGACCCTTTTTGGGGTTTGAGTCCTGCCACCTCTGCTATTAGCGTTGATACAGGAGACGGTTTGTTTTTTGGACCAGGTATTATTCGAGATGCTGGAAATACCTATATGTTATTTATTGGTAAGCCCTTGCCTCCGGGTTTTATGGGTTCAGTTAGGCGTCAGCCTCCAGCGGTTATCCTGGCAATTTCTTTGGCTATCAGTGCTGTTTTATGTTTTCTATTTGCTCGTTCATTGGTCAATCCTCTGCGTCAATTACAACTCGCCAGCCAACAAATGGCTGCGGGTAACCTTGCAATTCGGGTGGGCAGTGCCAGTAAACGCCATGATGAAATTGGTCGCTTGGGCCGCGATTTTAATCATATGTCAGAACAGGTGGAGCGTTTGATGGGGAGTCAAAAGCGACTTCTTGCAGATATATCACATGAGTTGCGTTCTCCTTTAGCTCGTTTGCAATTATCCATTGGTATAATACAGCAACAAAGTGAACAGTCAGGCCATGAGCCTGTCGAGCCTGATTTTTTGCACTCTTCTTTGGCTAGAATAGAAAAAGAAGCTGCGCAAATTGAGAAGATGATTAGCCAGGTGCTAACGCTGTCGCAATTAGATAATCCGCAATCATTTATGCACAAAGACATCCTCGATATTCAGTCTTTGCTTGGCCCGATTATTAGTGATGCGCGGTTTGAGGCCCAACAGCATAACAAACAAGTGAACTTCAATTCTAAGATGAATTACTATATTGAAGGTGATTCACAAATGTTAAGCAGCGCCATTGAAAACGTCTTACGTAATGCCCTCAATTATGCTACTAAACAGGTCAAGCTTGAGTTGAGCGAGCAAGATTGTTATTTAAAAATAGTGATCTGTGATGATGGTAAAGGCATAGAACAAAAGCAATTAAGTCGAATTTTTGAACCTTTCTATCGTGAGTCTCTGGCGCGAGATAGGGCATCGGGTGGAGTGGGTTTGGGACTGGCGATCGCACAACAAGCAATTACCCAACATTTGGGCAGTATTCAAGCGCAAAATATGTCAGACAGCGGTTTGCAAGTGACTATTCTGCTGCCATTGCTAACAAACTAAATTCACCTTTTTAAATTTAGATTGAGCTATTTGACCTTAGTTAATTTACATTCATACAACATATTGATATGTATGCATTAAGCAAATATTAAGTGATAGAAGAGGATTAAATGATTGTCGCAAAACTAATGAGTAAACCCATTGTCACGGTAAGTCTCGATGATACGCTCAGAACGGTCAAACATATTTTTGAAAATGCTAAATTCCATCATTTACTGGTGGTAGAGAAAGGCGTGTTGTATGGCGTTATTTCAGACCGTGACTTATTAAAAGCGATCAGTCCTTTTATCGGTACTGCCAATGAAACTCCCCATGATACGGTGACCTTGAACCGCAAAGTACATCAAATAATGACACGTAAACCGATAACCCTAAGCGCAGACGCTGATATTTACGCGGCTATTAGTATTTTCAATCGCTACAGTATCTCTTGTATTCCTATTGTCGATGATAAAGATCATCCAGTTGGTATTATAAGTTGGCGAGATATATTGCGAACACTTGAAGTCAATCACGATAAAAAGACCAAAAAAGCCAATTAGTTAAGGTTAAGGTATTTCGCTAAAAACCATCGTCAGCCTAAGCCTTGCTTGCTACTATAACGAGCTAATAAATCATTCAAAAGTTATTCATGAAGCATTCGTTTTTACTGAGCATTGAAGAGCAGCTAACTGAATCTTATCCAGGCCTTATCCAACCTTTTTGGCAACAACATGTGCAACAAGGACAATTGCTGAGTCATGACCAGCTTACCGTGGCTTATGCCTATGTTATTCATCCTCATGCTATTGGTTCAATCGTCATTTCCTCAGGTCGTATTGAAGCCTATCTCAAATATAAAGAGGTGGTATTTGACCTCTACCAAAATGGTTATTCGGTATTTATTCATGATCATCGCGGTCAAGGTTTATCTGCTCGAATGACAGCTAACCCGCACATGGGGTATGTAGATGACTTCTCAGATTATATTGCTGATTTAGCTTTGTTTATGCAACAAGTCGTTATGCCCAATAACCCCCATCAGCCCAATCTATTATGTCATTCCATGGGCAGTGCTATCGGCGCGCTTTATTGTTTGACGTATCCTAAGGACTTTAAACGGGCTGTTTTTTTGGCACCTATGTTCGGCATAAGGCCGGCCTTACCATCTTGGCTAGCGGGATTATTGCTTAAGTCGCATTTTACCTTTGCTAGTTTGTTGGGCCGTCAATACGACTATTTTGTGGGGCAAAGCAATTATGTTAATCATGAATTTGCTAAAAACAGATTAACTCACAGTGAAGTTCGCTATGCTATTTTTCGTCAAGAATATCAAGTTGCCCCCCAAATCCAACTCGGCGGAATCACTGGCCACTGGCTAAATGCGGCTGCAAAAGCCATGGACGAAATTGAACATAGAGCCCATGAATGGCAAATACCAGCCTTAGCCATTCAGGCAGGTGCTGACCTGGTGGTTGATAATATTAGACAAACCTCGGTTGTTGCGAAGTTAAATGCCTGTCAACTACAGGTCATTAGCGGCGCAAAACATGAGTTATTGATGGAGCAAGATAAGTTTCGTATTCCAACCCTACAAGGGGTATTAGAATTTTTAGCAGAAGATCAGCTTGGCTAAACCGTAATATATGACCCCGCACATTAAATTGGACTGGGTTGAAATTTTTAATTTGATTGAGAGTCACCATTAGATGTTAGATATTGTTTTGTACCAACCTGAAATTCCACCTAATACAGGTAACATTATTCGCCTGTGCGCTAATACTGGGTTTTCCTTGCATTTAATTGAACCCTTGGGATTTGATTGGGACGATAAAAAGGTTCGCCGGGCCGGCTTGGATTATCATGAATTTGCTAATGTGCAACGTTATACTGATTTGTCTGCCTACGTCTCTGCACGCCAGCCAAATCGTATTTTTGCTTGTACCACTAAGGGTAAGGCCTATTTTACCGAAGCGAAGTTTGAACAGGGAGACGCCTTATTGTTTGGACCAGAAACACGGGGTTTACCCATGGATATTATAGAGTCATTGCCAGCAGAACAGCGCTTGCGTATTCCTATGTTGGCCGAAAGTCGTAGTATGAATTTATCGAATGCGGTTTCTGTTTTCGTTTATGAAGCATGGCGCCAGCTAGATTTTGTTGGGGCGGTTTAAACCCTTGTAAGCTGTTGCAAGATGGTTAAACCAACCGCAGTTTAAAACTGTGGTTGGTGAGTAGCCTGCAATAAGATCGTTTGACTATCGATGCGCTGGTGTTCGATAGCAAAATTTTGTTCTAAGGCGCTGAGTAATCCATCAATATCATTGGTGCGAAATAAACCCGCTATTTGCATGCTTTTAAGCTGTTCGTCGGCTAATTTGAAGTGATAAGGTGTGTAGCGACTCACTTCCTTTAACGCAATTTCCAATGTTTCCCCTCTGAAAATCAATTCTCCTTGCTGCCAAGATAAATCGACCTCAATATCTGCAGCCTGTAATGTCACTATCTGCGGTTGTTTGGCGTTTAGCTCTACTTTTTCACCTTTTGACACCGTTAGAGAGGAGCTGGGTAATCGCACGTCGCTCATGGCTAATGATGCAGATGCCTGTTCAGATTGATCGGCAACTAAGACCCTACCATCTGTAACAATCAGTTCAAGTTGAGTTTCCTGCAATTTCACATTAAAGGCGGTGCCAATGGCTTGAATAATCTTTCCTCCCGCATAAACACTCAAAGGCTGTTGGGTGTTATGAGCCACAGTAACGTGTAATTCGCCTTTGATTAATTCAAACAAACGTTGTTTATCAGTATAAGTTACCCGCAACTGGCTATTGGTATTGAGTACCACTTTGGTTTTATCCTGCAGATAAAATGTCGATTGTTCACCTATTTTTGTGGTGTAGATATTTTTTGAGTAAACCTGTTGTGCAGTCACAGCTAAGGGCTCAAAAGCACCCCATTGATAAGCCGCAATAGACAACATACTAGCAAGAAATATACTAGCTGCAATTGCCCAGCGCCCAGCATGATGTTGGTTGGCTTGCTCGGGAGAATGCGGCACAAGTTCACTCAGCTTATTCAAGACATCCATTTTGTCCCATAAAGTAGCCAATTTAAGCAACATTTTAGGGTGCTCAGTATCGAGTGCTAACCATTGTTCAAGCTCGATAGTTTCAGGGGCACTTAATCCTCTGTCTAGTTTGCTTATCCATTCACTCGATTGAGCTATATATTTTTCATCCGATTTTAACGGGTGTACATTACTCATTTTCCTCTCCCCCGTTTAATCAGATTGTTATCAGTGACAAGGCTCGCTTCACTTTCTCTTTGCAACATAAAAGTGGCGCAGCGTTTTAAACCATCTGCAATATGCTTTTCCACTGTACTTTCGCTGATAGATAACTCTTTGGCTATTTCCTTTTGTGAGTATCCATATACTTTTTTTAGTACAAAAACCCGTCTACATTGCACCGGCAGACGTCTGACACTTTCACAGAAATAGGCAAACTCTTCGTTACTGGCTGCTTCTTCGAACAAAGGGTCTTTTTCTGGGGTAGCATTAGCTTCGTATTGGTCTTCATTTTCAACACCATCAGCTAAGCGTGTCTCTGCTTTTTTAATGTAGTCTAAGGCCAAGTTACGCGCGGTTTTCATGATAAATGCGTTAGTTTTTGTAATGGCATCATGATTGTCTATTTGACAAATACGCACATAAGTTTCTTGTACTATGTCTTCAATCTCTTTGGGCGGTACCATGCGTGACACCATGCGCACAACGCTAGCTTTTGCTGCCATAAAGGTACCGAACAAGCCAGATCTTTCGAAATCAGGGTGGGCCATAGTTGTCCATTTTTTATTGCCTTCAAGCCTAAGACGAATGAGAGAGTGAATTCCGCCAAATAAATTGAATGAATGAGTTGGCTTATTATGTAGTGCAAAAATAACCTAGCAATATCAATTGTTTAATTTATAAAATAGCGAAGATTTTATTTATGGTTTTAAGTATGATTTATGTAATTAACTTGTTAAATTATGCCACTGTTATGCTTTGCTGTGAATGGCTAATTAGAGGCTTAAATGACAAGGATCGCTTTGTTCGCTTTAAAGATTAAATGGTCTTTGTCTTGAGTTATTTGCTAGTGCAATTGTCAGTGTCGTCCACTATTTTTTCATTTTTGAGTACTATTTACTTTGCCAGCTAATTTCAATAAACCGTGTTTTTATCTTCCTGAAATAAGGGCTAATATGCGGCCCGCGTTTTCAGCACAAAGCTGGTTATTGATAAGTGGCTTGCTGTGTATCGTACCCGATAGTTTTGGCCAATCAATAACCTTAGCCGATTCTACACAGGCCTGTTCAGTCAATTTTGCAATTGATGCCAAAACAGCGGATGAAGCCTTGATTGAATTTGCAAAACAGGCTGACATAACGGTAGTGTTTCCCTTCAATAAAGTGAAAACAAGTGTGGCTAATGCCTTAAATGGCCAGTATTGTCCATCGCAGGCTATTACATTATTGTTATCTGACACTGGCCTCATTGCTGAATTTAGTAACAATGGTTCATTGGTCATCAAATCATTAGAGGATTACCAAGCCGAGCAACAAAAAAGCCTATTTGCCAAAGTTATCGAATTATTCACCGATGAGAGTGAAAGTCTGATGACCTACCCGCAGTTTGAAGATTCCGACTACGAGTTGATTTTAGTTAAAGGCATGCGCGCCAGTGCCCAACGTGCAGTGGATATTAAACAAAATTCCCATGAGGTCGTTGATGCGATCAAAGCAGAAGACATCGGTAAATTTCCTGATCTAAATTTAGCCGAATCTCTGCAACGTTTAAGCGGTGTGTCCATCGATAGGTCGGAAGGTGAGGGGCAGTTTGTTACCGTCCGCGGTTTTGGCCCACAATTTAATACGGTACTGACCAACGGTCGGCAATTAGCCACCGATAATCAAGGGCGCGAATTTAGTTTTGATACCTTAGCTTCAGAACTAGTCAGTGGAGTGAGGGTAAGTAAAACCTTTTCAGCGGCAACACAATCGGGGGGCATTGGTTCAACAATCAATATTGAAACCGCTCGACCCTTTAGTCAGCGTGGTTTTAAGGTTGCAGGCAGTGTTAAGGCTATGTTGGATAGCAACAGTGAGCAGATTAAACCGCAAGGTACCGTCTTAATCAGTCATAGCAATGAGCAGTTTGGTTGGTTGTTATCCTTATCTCAACAGCAGCACAAAGCAAAGATAAATGAAGCGCAAACGGATGGGTGGTTACTTAATACCAATATACCCTTAGCTCAGTTGACCACCAACAGCGACAATATTTTTGTGCCGCGTAATTATGATCAACGAGTACGGTTTGATGAACGCACCCGTACCGGTGGAACCTTAGTACTGCAATATCGTCCGAGCCAAGATACTAAGTTAAGTTTAGACTATCTAAGTTCTAGTTTTAATGTGAAAACCCAGTCGACATCAATGGGCCATTGGTTTACTTCGAGTAATCTTGAAGATGTGGTTACGGATGAAGCTGGCACGGTTATAGAATTTTCGCAAAATATTGGTCATGCTACTGATTTTCACTCTCGTACCTTTGATCGACCCTCGAACATGCAAGCCCTAGGTCTCAATTTTGATTGGCAAGCGACAGCAAGTTTGAGCCTCAGCTTTGATGCTTCTTTATCGGCTGCCAGTATTAATGATACGCAAGGCGCGGCTAATGCGCTGTCGTTGGTCGGCTATTTAAATCGTTCTCACTTTGATCATACTGCCAATAATATTCTACCAAGTATTTCCGGATTTGCTGCAGCAGAACCCTCAATTATTAATGCTGAAGGACAAATGGCGGGCGTATCAGACTATCTTGATCCTGCCAATGGTAAGGCTCACGTTATGTTAAGGCGCGGCTGGAACTTACGTGATGATCTTGATCAATTTCGCAGCGATGCAAGTTGGGAAACAGATTGGCAACATCTTACATCAGTGTCGTTTGGGGTAATGTTAAGTCAACAGAGCAAACAAATTGAGCGTTGGGATAACGAATCTGACTTTGTTCACTGCGCGTTTTGTGGTTATTTCAGCGAGCCTGATTTACCGGATGAATTTCAGCAGGTCTTTGACGCAGGAGATGACTTTTTAGCTGGCATAAGTGGTAATCAAAATGTACCTCATATTTGGCTTCGCCATAATGGTGAACAGATTTTTGCATTTTTAGAATCCATTAGTGACGTTAACTTTAATGCAGTCAAACGAGACAGTTCCTTTACCTTGGCAGAAAACGTTAATGCCGCCTATCTAGATTTTAGTTTTTCTAGTCAATTATTTAGACGGGATTTAAGCATCAATAGTGGTGTTCGATTTGAACACACTCGCACCACTGTAGAGGGGATTGAAGCTGATTTATTAGCTTTGGCAATACTCGACCAAACTGAGCTCGGTCAGGTTTATTCCACTCCCAGACCCATTATGCAGCAACTCACTTATCAGCATTGGTTGCCAAGTTTTACGGCAAGATGGGAATTGGCTGATGAAGTTAGCGCGCGTTTAGCTCTTTCTCGCAGCATTACCCGACCCACTATCAGCCAGATGTCACCCAGTCGCACTATTAATACTACTCGGCAAGGTGGTGATCTTCGTGTTAGTTCGGGTAATCCTGCGCTAAAAGCCTTTGAATCAGATAATTTCGACCTAGCATTAGAATGGTATTTTGCCCCTTCGAGTTATATGTCGCTCAATTATTTTCGCAAAAAAGTGGATAATTTTATCGTTAGCCAAACAATGAAAATTACCATTAATCAGGTGACGGATCCTAGTACAGGAACTAATCCTAGTGCGCCCGATGTGGATGATGAAATCGCAATTTTTGAATTAACACAGCCGGTAAATAGTGAAACCGCGACAGTCAAAGGTTGGGAGTTAGCATTTCAATATGACTTTTTATCTGGTTTTGGCCTACTGACGAACGCCACCTTCGTTGACAGTAATGCAACACTTGATAGTAACGACATAAGCCAGAAATTTGCATTGACCGGTTTGAGTAACTCACAGAACCTCATTCTGTACTATGAGTTTGATCCTATACAAATTCGTCTGGCGTGGAATCAACGAGATGGTTTTTTACAGTCACTCACTCAAATACAGGGAGGGGAGCCCACTATTGTCAGTCCTTATAAGCAAATAGATATGAGTGCTAGTTATGCCCTCAATGAGCATATGACCCTATTTTTAGAGGGGGTAAATTTAACTCAGGAAAGTGTGCATAAACATGGGCGATTTGCCAACCAATTGTTACTCGTGCAGCAGCCCGGGGCGCGCTACACCTTTGGCGTTAGAGGCAGTTTTTAATAACAAATATAGTGTTTACTTGGCCTCACTTCGATTTGCTACAGTTTATAAAGTACAAATCAGTGCTCCACCTATGGCACCGAGGGTGACTTGTAACCAACTTGGCGCCAAGTCAACTTTTGGCGGGCTTTTTAGTAAGTCGATGTAGAGTTTATTGACTTCAATATACATAGTAAAAGCTTGTTCATATCCTTGTGAATAAGCCATGCTTTTATCTTTTTCTAATTTTAGATTCTGGGCTTGAAGGGCATCTATTTGGTGGTTTAAATCTATAATTTTTGTTTTAAATTCTGATTGTTGTTGACAGGCGACTTTGCTGTCGTGAGCAGTGACAGTGAGTTTGACATAGTCGATAGGTAGGGTCATCACGCGCTCTTTCCAAGGAGAGCCAGCTATTGGTATTTGTATAATCTGAATGCTTTTTTCATCTAATTGGTAAGTCTCTTTAAAGCTTTGCGCAATGGATTGGTCATCATATTCTGCAATAGTCTTTTTATTAGCTTGCTCCAATTTGTCCTGAATCCCTTTGATTTCAAGCTGATAAGCATTGATGCTCTGCGTGTGTCCCACTATTTCTTGTTCTAAGCTTTGTTGTTTTGCCGATAACGCAGCAACCCGCTCAGTTAATTGTCCTTTTTCCCCTATCAAAGCTGCTTGTTGGCTCTGTGCTTTAGCGATTTTTTGTTTGGCGTTGTGCCAAGTAGTGTAATAAAAATAGCCGCCAATGATGATGATAAGCGACAAAACCATTATGAGGATGTTTTTTAGCTTGTCAGACATTAGGCTTGCAGCTCATTTTCAATGCGTTGAATATTTTTGTGTTCACAGGCTAGATTGATATCTGCGTCCTTACCTGATATCAATTTAAAATAAACCAGATTACCGCCAGCAACGGGTCGTTCAAGTTTTATTTGCGTGGAGGTGTTTTCTTGTAACAAACGTAGCATCGATTGAATTTTAACCGCGGCGTGTTCATTTAACTCGGCTGCTACTCTAAAGTTTTCCTCTATTAACGACATAGTTTGACTTCCTTGCTTAAGTGAATGACAGCTAGAACGAGATGTTATCCATATAAAGTAGTCGTTTAAAGTGGTTTTTGCCTATTTTTTAATCAATTACGAACAAAGGGGGGAGTCAGCGCTAAGCTGTATGAAACTGTTGGCGGTTAATCGCCAGGGTTGGCCTAATTCATTGCGCCACTGTTTTATTAATCCTGAGTGCAGTAGGTTGCTTGGATAGATAATTGCTCGATTAAACTGTGCGTTAACGTGGTGGATTAATTTGAATTGCTCACTACTACCCTCTAAATAACGTGCTGGTGGGAGACCCAAGGTGAAGGCTTCGTCATCCCTTATTCGGATATAACGAGCTTCACGTTCTGAGTCAATGGTTTCAAAGCCACTATGACGGTGCTGAAAAAATCCGGTTCCTCCACATTCTGCTTGACACAAATAGTGCACGATCGCCCATTGATGGTCATTATGGGTGTCAAAGTGCGGGATGCGTTGAATAGGCAGTAAATCTATGGGGGAACTTGTGACCATTGAAAAAGAGCAGTAAGAAATAGACGCTTGATGATGCTGACGAACTGAGAGCAATGGCATTAACTGTTGCTGTATAAAATCAATAACAAATTGGCGATATTCAAGGGGGGCAATGCTACGTTGGCCTGGATAGAAATCTTGTTTATTGTCTTTTGACCATGGCCCTTGATTAGCAATATGGACTAAGTCTTCTGCTTGCTCAAGCCAATGCTCAATAATAAATAACGGGCTTTTTTCTTGACCAATCAATAAGGGCCTTATCGCACACTTTGGGTGACAAGAAAATCCTTTCTTGTTTATTGAGTCTTCTATTGCAACCATGGACTAATCTGGCCTAAACGCTTATTTTTCCGTTCAATCAATGCATAAATTTGTCCCAAAGAGGCTATTTGTGTATACACAGTTTGCAGATAACCTTGTTGTTTTAGTTCACCAAGTACAGTGAGGGATAAGCGATTTAGTTTGTCTTCATCAATACTGTAAAGGCCTTTAATGTGTAACTGACTTTTATCCCCAAAGGTAATGTCGAGTTTAAGTGGAACTAAAAGTTCATGGCCTAATAAACAATCGATGTAAGTCTTGGTTTGTGCCTCTCCTGCCACCAACTCAGCCAGAATTTGTTGGATTTCGTTTAAATAATGCGATGGCTGGCCAAGATCAGTAAAAAGCGGTTCGCCTTCAATACTGGAAATTGCAGGACTTTGTTGATCAATACACAATATTGGCTCGCCATTAACTTCAGTATTTTCTCCTACAAAAAAAGGATGACGGCTAGCATTTAACGGGGAATATAAACTATTCAATTTGGCTGCATGCCAAAATAAGTTTTCACCCTCTTTAAAACCAAGCAAAGCAATACAAAGGAAATGGCCAGTGTCAGCATTTTTGCTGAATAAAATTGGAAATTCAACCACCAGTTTTAAAAATTCGCTGATGACAACCGGTAACATATGTTGATCTGCAATGGCCTCTTCCGCTTTTTGTTTATTTACTTTGAGTGCTTGATGGTGTTGTGCATTTACCCCAACAATATGCGCCATTCAATTATCCCCAACTGCTAAAGGTACTGTTATGACATACAGAGCGCGAGGTCTCAATATTTTATTTTAACACTTCGACTTGTTTGTAGCGCTATAGGCTGGCTAGCTAACTACCAATAAATTGCTCATCGTTGTTTGACTTTATACGGTTAAGTGAGCTATCCCATTGAATGCTTTGTACCTATTTTGTAAATGATGTTAAATATTCTTTGAAATTACGCTTGCGTGGCTATACGCTGCACATGTCGTCAAAATTTAATTTAAAAGAGTACATAAGAAATCTGACGGCGAAACTTAGCGGAACACGGCGTAATTTGTTGCAAACATTTATATACAAAAGTTCTTTGATGTTGCTGCTTAGCGTGTCAGTTAAAGTAAATTAGTGTTTAGCGTTTTTCTTCCTATAATTCTTATTTTTCAACATCAGTTGATGAGGACTTTCCATGATTTTTACTTCCGAGACAATAGCTGAATTAAACTTGTTACTTAAATTTCCCGATACGAGTTTACTGCAAGGGATTAAAGTACATCACGATGCTGATCCCCAGTTAATTGCGGCTTCGCAACGCTTGTTTGATAAAGGTATCGTGACCTTACCGGATGGGGGATATTTAACAGAATTGGGTCATGATTTGCTGGAGCATACACAAATTATCGCTAGCGCTTTTTCGCTTACTCAAAGTTAATTCCAATCTGTCAAGATGCGGTGGCCATGGTTTGGTGTGCCACTTAGTTCATCAATTTAACGACAATATCCCTTAAAAAAAATAGTAAGTGGTCGATACCCTTACTAATTAGTATTTATTTACATTTGATAATTATGCTTCGTTTACGTTTACTCATCAGTTTTTTTTTCTGTTACGCCACACTTTGTAGTGCTTTAGTGCGTGGCGAAGAAGAAATTGTTGCGGTGCAATTGTATTCTCAAGATGAATTAATTGAACTCATTAATCGCAACGAACATCTTACCCGGGTAGTGAGCGATCGCTGTCAATTGGTGCAGGATATCGAAGCTCGCGCCGAAACATTAAAGGTGCCAGCCTATCAGTTTTTGTGGGGTGACATGTTGGCTTGGGGTGTGTGTGTTAAGGCTGATCCTGAACGTGGAGTCGCATTTATGCAACTCGCCGCCGAGCAAGGCCTACCCGCTGGCCTTGAGCAATTAGGTCGCTATTACGCTCAAGGAAAGCTAGTTCAGCAAGATAAAGAACGTGCTGTGATATTTTTAAGAGAAGCCTCTGGACAAGGTCTGTTAAAAGCGCAAATAGAACTAGCAGAACTCTTTATTGAAGGTTATGGCAGTCCCTATGATTATGTGGATGCTTACCACTGGTTGTACAACGCCATCACTGCGGATAAAAATCAACATGCAAAGATTACTAGTTGTCTAACAAAACTTGAAAAACTCATGCATCCCAAAGCAGTGCGTAAAGCTAAACGGCCATTAAATTCTTAGGGTTTCTGTGCATTTGTTAGCTCTGTTTTTTGGCAAACGTCAGCGTTTTTGTTTTAGTATCTGTGGTTTTTAGCTTGTTTTGCAGTCTGCTTCCTACCTACTAAAGCAAAGATAAGTCGCAGTATTGATTTTGTTTTTAGTGGCGATATTTAACAAATTCTTGCCTAAAAGCACAAATAATCCCAGTTAAACGAGTAAAAAACTACAGTGTTAACGGGTCAGCAGGTATACTCCTTGCAACATTTTATTATTGAGGATCGTATAGATCCAACTATGAACGACGACCCCCATTACTTACGCGAAAAAGAAAAATACGAAAACCCAGTCGCCAGTCGAGAATATTTACTGGAACTGTTGGTTAATGGCAAAAAACCTTTATCTTTTTTAGATTTCTGCCACTTATTGAATGCAACTGACGAAGATAGTCGTATAGGCATTCAGCGGCGCCTGCGCGCAATGGAAAGAGAAGGTCAGGTTGAATTTAACCGTGATAAAAAATATGCCGTGATCAAGGCCGATGATTTGATTCAAGGCCGGGTTATAGGCCATCGAGAAGGTTTTGGCTTTTTAAAACGTGACGATGGTGAAAAAGATTTATTCATACATCAAATGCAAATGGCCACAGTTCTGCATGGCGATCTAGTACAAGTCAAAGAAAGTGGCACAGATAATCGAGGCCGCCGTGAAGCACGCATCGTAAAAATTGTTGAGCCGCGTTCAGAGCCAATTGTCGGTCGTTACTTCTTTGAAAATGATGTGGGTGTAGTGATACCTGATGATAGTCGAATAAATCACGAAATCATGATCCCAAAAGAGCAAACCAATGGGGCGAGGCAGGGACATATTGTGGTAGTGGAAATTGTTCAACGGCCACGAAAACGTGTTAATGCGATTGGTAAAATTGTTGAAGTACTGGGTGAGCATATGGCACCAGGTATGGAAATTGATATGGCCTTGCGCACCTTCGAAATTCCCCATCAATGGCCTAAAGGCGTCACAAAGCAGATCTCGGGTTTGACTGAAGAGGTGCCCGAAGAAGCTAAAGCCAATCGGATTGATCTGCGCCAATTGCCCTTAGTCACCATTGATGGTGAAGACGCGCGAGATTTTGATGATGCGGTTTTTTGTGAACCACTTGAACAAGGTGGGTGGCAACTGTGGGTTGCTATCGCCGATGTGAGTTATTATGTGCGCCCTGGTACTGCCTTAGACAGTGAAGCTCAAAATCGCGGCACCTCAGTGTATTTTCCTGAGCAAGTCGTGCCAATGTTACCGGAAGTTCTGTCTAACGGTTTGTGTTCACTCAATCCACAAGTGGATCGTTTGTGCATGGTGTGTGAAATGACCGTCAGTGAAACGGGTAAGTTATTAGAGCATCAGTTTTATGAAGCAGTGATGAATTCTAAAGCGCGACTGACCTACACTAAAGTATGGAACATACTACAAGGTGATGAAACCTTGCAAAGTCGTTATGCTGAGCAAGTGCCACATCTACAAAACTTATATTCGATGTATCAGGCGCTAAAACGGACTCGTGGCCAGCGTGGTGCCATTGAATTTGAAACTCAAGAAAGTAAGTTTATTTTTAATGCTTTGCGCAAAATCGACCATATCGTGCCAGTGGTGCGTAACGATGCACATAAACTGATCGAAGAATGTATGATTTTAGCTAACGTATCAGCCGCGCGTACCTTAGCAAAAAACAAGGCAGAAGCCTTATATCGAGTTCATGCTGAACCTGATCCAGATCGCCTGACATCGTTTTTATCCTATTTAGGCGAAGTTGGCATAAGCCATCGCATTGGTCATGACGTAACGCCAAAAGATTTAACGGATGTGCTAAGCAAAATACAAGGTAGGGCCGATCAAGAATTGATCCAAACTATGCTCTTGCGTTCTATGAAACAAGCGGTCTACGATCATGAAAATATTGGTCATTTTGGCTTGGCCTTAGATGCCTATGCTCATTTTACGTCTCCCATTCGTCGTTATCCTGATTTAGTCGTACACCGAGCTTTAAAAGCGATTGTTGATAAACAAAATCAACGTAAAAATGTGAGTGGTGGAAAACGTTATTCCGTGGATGCAGTTGAAGCTCTGGGTGAACAATGTTCGATGGCTGAGCGCCGAGCGGATGATGCCACACGGGATGTATCTGACTGGCTCAAGTGTGAGTTTATGCTTGATCATGTGGGCGATAGCTTTGAGGGAGTAATTGCTTCGGTTACTAACTTCGGCTTTTTTGTGCGTTTACCTGAATTTCACATTGATGGCTTAGTGCATATTACTTCCTTAGATTCAGATTATTATCGTTATGATGAAGTGAAACAGCATTTGATCGGTGAGCGTGGGGGAATGATTTATCGCCTGGGTGATCCACTGGAAGTCAAAGTGGCATCAGTTAACTTAGATGAACGTAAAATTGATTTTATTTTAGCTTCCACAGCCAAGGCTGCTGGCCAGAATAAGGGCAAGTCCAGCAACTCAGGTAAAGCACGCAGACAAACGGCAGCACGTTCAAAGGCTAAAGCTAAAAACGATAGCACGTCATCGACTGGCAAAGGGGCTAAGGCACAAACGCCTGCTACAAAAGACTCCAAGAGTTCATCAAGTGACAACAAATCAAGTGATAAAGCTGCGCCAAAAAGTAGAAGAGCACCCAGAAAGAGGAAAGGTTAAATGGCGCAATACGAATATATATACGGTATCCATGCACTTGAGTCTGTTATTGAGCGTGAGCCAGAGCGTTTAATTGAATTATTTGTACTCAAGGGCAAAGACGAAAAAAGTGTGCATACCCTTATCAATCAAGCCCGTCGTTTTGGCGCCTCTATCCAATTTTGTCAGCGTAAGACGCTGGATGAAAAAGCTGATAGTGAGCAACATCAAGGGCTTGTCGCCCGAGTTAAACCGGGTAAAACCTATAACGATAATGACTTAGCCGCCATAGTTGCAGCTAATGCTAAACCTTTTCTGTTGGTATTAGACGGCGTGACCGATCCACATAATTTAGGTGCTTGTTTGCGCACAGCAGATGGCGCTGGTGTTCATGCGGTTATTGTTCCAAAAGATAATTCAGCGTCGCTGACACCTGTGGTGCGCAAAGTAGCCTGTGGTGCAGCAGAGGTTGTGCCATTGGTGCAAGTGACTAACTTAGCGCGCACGCTACGAGATTTACAAGGTATGGGCGTTTGGATCATCGGCACGGCGGGAGAAGCAGACAAAAACATCTACGAATGTGAACTTAGTGGTCCCATGGCCTTAGTGATGGGTGCAGAAGACAAGGGTATGCGAAGATTAACGCGGGAACATTGTGATGAGTTGATTAAGTTGCCTATGGCGGGTTCAGTTTCAAGTTTAAACGTCTCCGTTGCCACTGGCGTGTGCTTATATGAGATTGTTCGTCAGCGAGGATAAAATGCTGAACAAGTCTAGCCTAATTTAATTAAGCTAGACTCAATCTAGTTATTTCTTGGCTGAATAGGGATCGTCGGCCAATAAATAAGATTGTAAGTCAGCTTTGCGGGGATGGTTACTTAACCATTCTCGCAGGGCTTTAATTTTCTGGTAATCGTCTTCGCCAAATTTATTAAGATACAACTGTGTAAAGGTCTCTTCAGCTTTTTGTTCCCTAATCTTAGTTTGCCATTGCTCAGTTAAGATGGCGTTAAGTGAACCTGCTAAGCCGGCAGATTTTAGTAATTCCCATTCACCTTTATCCAACCAAACACCGCCAACGGGCATGCTGTAATCGATTCGATGACTGCTGTCTTTAGTGATCTTAAGCTTACGCATAATCTTACCAGTAACAGGGCAAAGTAGGGCTCGTTGGCTATCGGCAACGTCATCATCAGTAATTACAACCTTGGCAAAACTATATTGTGGATTGCGTTCTTTCCACGTCATGTAATCTTCAACTAAAATCCAGTTTCCTCCGCAGTGATCACAAGTATGAGCGCGAAACTGTTGTTCGATAAAACTGGCTTGGAGATTTCCTGCTTTACACCGAGTGCATTGCATATTTTATTATCCTTGATAAAACTCTCATCAGAGCTCTATGATGCGATTCAATTTGCTAATTTTCAACTCATAATAAGAGGTTTAAACCGCTTAATAAGCTGCAGAGTTGCTCGTTACTTGGCCTTGTTAGGTTTTTAAGTATGCATTAACTGTTGGTTATCGTTTAACAACAGTGCATAACATGGGCCTTGCCATCATTAAGTTTACTTAATAGAGCTTAAGTAATACGAAGTTTCAGGGCGCCACAAAAAAGTTACATAAATCTGAGGTTCTAAGCACCAAAATTTTCCTTAACGAATGCGTAACTTGTGCCATTTTTCACAGACTACCAAAAGTTATGAAAGGCTAGTTAATTTGATTACTTGACCAAATTGGCATTGAAAATCATTAGCTTTTGCTCGCCGAGCATCAGCAATGAATGCCATTTGTGCGTCAAACCAAAACATGACTCATGTTTGTAAGGATAAAGTTGAGTTTGTTCATCAAGTGTTGACCATTTGTAAGTAGTCACTGTAAATTAACCACTAGTTCAGCTGTTCCCTTTAAATTAGGACAAACATGACAATTAAATCACCATTAGAAATGTTGTATCACTGGGAGACAAGTACTCCTGATCGAATTTATCTTAAACAGCCTATTGATGGGAATTACAAAGAATTTTCTTGGTGTGAGACTGGGCAACAAGTCAGACGGCTCGCAAGTGAGTTAAAACTAATGGACTTGCCACTAGGCAGTCATATAGCGATTTTGTCAAAAAATTGCGCTGAGTGGTTTATCACTGATCTGGCTATCATGATGGCTGGTCATGTTTCTGTGCCAATATATGCAACAGCCGGCACTCATACCATTCAATATGTGCTCGACCATGCTAAGTGTCCGGTGATTTTTGTTGGAAAACTGGACAATACCGAGGAGCAAGTCAAAGCTATTCCTGAGGGGATTATTAAACTCGCCTTTCCTTATCCGGGTATTCCTGCAGACAAACAGTGGGCTGATTTAATGAACAATCAACCATGCAATGAAAACCCCATTCCTGATATGGATGCGGTGATGACTATTATCTATACATCGGGAAGTACGGGGAATCCGAAGGGCGCAGTGCATAGTTACAACACTATTTGCTGGGCAGCTGTTCATTCATTAGACGCTTTGGCAGTTAATCATCATGATCGCGTGCTCAGCTATTTACCACTAGCCCATATTACTGAGCGGGTGTTTGCTGAACTCGCTAGTTTCTATTCATCCATGCGCATCGACTTTCTTGAATCATTAGATACCTTTAGTCGAGATATTTGCGCTACTAAACCAACCTTGTTTGTATCTGTGCCCCGCCTATGGACGCGTTTTCAAATGGGCGTGTTAGCCAATATGCCGCAATCTAAACTCAATGTTTTATTACGTATTCCAATTTTATCTTCCATAGTCAAACGTAAAATCCGCGCGAAACTAGGACTAGATGAAGCCCGATTGTGCGCCAGCGGTTCAGCACCTATTTCGATTTCCACTTTAGAGTGGTTCAGAACTATTGGAGTGAATATTTCTGAAGGATGGGGAATGACTGAAAACAGTGCTTATGGCACCGGTTCTGTGCCCTTTAGAGCAGATAAAGTGGGTACAATAGGTAAGGCCTATAATGGGGTCGATATCCGCATTGCTGAAGAGGGCGAGATTCAGGTTAAAGGTCCATGTAATATGTTGGAATATTATTTGGAACCACAAAAGACCAAAGAGGTTTTTACTGAAGATGGTTACCTAAAGACCGGTGATAAAGGCGCTATGGATAGTGAGGGCTATATTCGTATTACCGGGCGGTTAAAGGAGATATTTAAAACTGCAAAGGGTAAATATATAGCGCCAGTACCCATTGAATCGAGCTTAATGGGCAACTCCAATATTGAGCAAGTATGCGTAACAGGTTCACATTTGAAGCAACCTATTGGCTTGTTAGTATTGTCAGCCGCAGCACAAAAGTTGAACAAACAGAAACTAGAAGAAAGCTTATTGCAGACTTTTAATGAAGTTAATACCACCTTGGAAAGTCATGCTGTACTCGATAGACTGGTTGTCATGAAAGAAGAATGGACGGTGGATAATGGATTGCTTACGCCAACGCTTAAGGTCAAACGACATATACTTGAAGAACGTTTTGCTGAGCTTATTGATAGCGATATGAAAGGTAAAATAGTAATGTTGTAATCATTGCCGAATGATTCGGTTATGAGTTTGTTAAGCACAAAGACGACGGTTACTAGTCGTCTTTTGTTAGTCACAAGAGATAAAAGAGCAAAGGGTTATCAAATAAGACGTTAAGCGCTTCGGCCCCAAAACTGTTAATGAGAGTAAAAAGCCGAACTATCAAACTACTTAAGTGTTCTTTTAGCCCAAAAGGACTTGAATTAAACCGAAAGTTATATAAATAATACCAAGCCTAATCTAGGCTAATAGCCATCCTCATCCTTTTGAATTTTTTTACAAATTCAGCTATCGCTCCTTTAGAATTTCTGTTAGTATTTCGCGCCCTTTTAACTGGGGTATGTATAAAAAGGCAGCGTAATGCTGTTTTTTACAGCTAAATGACTCGGGAGAGTCTTAATTTAAACAGCGGAGCACTAACATGATCCAAATGCAAACTAACCTGGATGTTGCCGATAACTCGGGAGCTCGCAGGGTTCAGTGTATTAAGGTTCTTGGTGGCTCGCATCGCCGTTATGCACATATTGGTGACATCATCAAAGTTACTGTGAAAGAAGCAATTCCTCGCGGTAAAGTAAAAAAAGGTGATGTACTGAATGCAGTGGTGGTGCGTACTAGAAAAGGCGTTCGTCGTCCTGATGGATCTGCGATCCGTTTTGATAACAACGCAGCGGTGTTGTTGAATAACAACAAGCAACCTATTGGTACGCGTATCTTTGGTCCGGTTACTCGTGAACTTCGTGCTAATAACATGAAGATTGTATCGTTAGCCCCTGAGGTACTATAAGGAGTCACGAGATGGCTAGTAAAATTCGTCGTGATGATGAAATCATCGTATTAGCGGGTAAAGATAAAGGAAAACAAGGCAAAGTTGTCAAAGTTCTTCCTGCATCTAGTCGTTTAGTCGTTGAAGGTGTTAATTTGATCAAGAAGCATCAAAAGCCAAACCCACAATTGGGTGTAGCTGGCGGTATTGTTGAGAAAGAAGCATCAATTCATGTGTCAAATGTAGCGATCTTTAACCCTGCAACGGGCAAAGCTGATCGCGTTGGTTTTCGAATTGAAGACGAGAAAAAAGTTCGTTTCTTCAAATCGAATGGCCAAGTAATTTAATAAATTGGAGAGTACGATGGCGAAACTGCATGATTTCTATAAAGAAACGGTAGTAGCGGAACTTGCTAAGCAGTTCAACTACAAAAGCGTCATGCAAGTCCCTCGGATTGAAAAAATCACTCTAAACATGGGTTTAGGTGAAGCGGTAGCAGACAAAAAGGTGTTAGAACACGCCACGGCTGACATGCAAGCAATTGCTGGTCAAAAACCGATTGTAACTGTTGCTCGTAAATCTGTAGCGGGCTTTAAAATCCGTGAAGGTTATCCGATTGGCTGTAAAGTAACCCTACGTGGTGAACGTATGTGGGAATTTTTTGAGCGTTTAGTCTCAATTGCTATTCCTCGTATCCGCGATTTCCGTGGCTTAAATCCTAAGTCATTTGATGGTCGTGGTAACTACAGCATGGGTGTGCGTGAGCAAATTATTTTCCCTGAAATCGATTTTGATAAAGTGGATAAAATTCGCGGTATGGATATCACTATCAATACCAGCGCTCAAACCGATGCGGAAGCTCATGCGTTATTAAGCGCATTCCACTTCCCGTTCAAAAAGTAAGGTGTAGGGTTATGGCAAAAGAATCAATGAAAGCGCGCGAAGTAAAACGCGCCAAGCTAGCAGTAAAGTTCGCTGATAAGCGTGCGGCACTAAAAGCCACTATCAGCGATATCAACACGTCTGACGAAGACCGTTGGAACGCTGTTCTTAAGCTACAACAATTGCCACGTGATTCATCTATTGTACGTAAACGTAATCGTTGCCGTATAACAGGTCGTCCACATGGTTTCCTACGCAAGTTTGGCCTCAGCCGTATCAAGTTGCGTGAAGCAGCGATGCGCGGCGAAGTGCCTGGCCTTAAAAAAGCCAGTTGGTAAGGAGTAGCTGATATGAGTATGCAAGATCCTATCGCGGATATGTTTACCCGCGTTCGTAACGGCCAAATGGCTGGCAAAGTAACTGTTTCTATGCCTTCGTCAAAACTACGTATTGCTATCGCAAACGTATTAAAAGAAGAAGGTTATGTAGCGAACTTGTCAGTTTCTGGTGACGTTAAGCCTGTATTAGAAATCACTTTAAAGTATTTCGAAGGCAAAAAAGTTATCGGCAGCATTGAGCGCGTAAGTCGCCCAGGTTTGCGCATCTATAAGAAAAAAGATGAGCTTCCAAAAGTTTTGGGTGGTTTAGGTGTAGCTATCGTGTCTACCTCTAAAGGTGTGATGACTGATCGTGCAGCGCGTAAAGCGGGCATGGGTGGTGAGATCATCGGCTACGTAGCATAAGGGGAATAGAATGTCACGTATAGCAAAAGCTCCTGTTGACATCGTGTCTGGCGTTGAAGTAACTATCGCTGGTCAAGTTGTCACATTTAAAGGTAAAAAAGGTACATTAAGTCGTACATTTAATGATGCAGTTGAAATCGTACAAGAAGAGAACCAATTGAAGACTTTACCTCGTGAAGGTATGGCTAACGGTTGGGCTCAGGCTGGAACGGCTCGCTCATTGTTAAACGCTATGGTTATTGGTGTATCCGAAGGTTTTGAGAAAAAACTATTGTTGAATGGTGTTGGTTACCGTGCGTCAGCGCAGGGCAGCAAACTAAACCTGACTTTAGGTTTCTCACACCCCGTAGCATACGAAATGCCTGATGGTATTTCGGTAGAGACTCCTACGCAAACTGAAATCCTCGTCAAAGGCGTTGATAAGCAGTTGGTGGGTCAAGTTGCAGCTAACATCCGTGGATACCGTCCGCCAGAGCCTTACAAAGGTAAAGGTGTACGTCTCGCCGATGAAGTTGTGCGTCGTAAAGAAGCTAAGAAAAAGTAGGTTGGTGATACGATGGATAAGAAAACAGCTCGCTTGCGCCGCGCTACCCGCGCCCGCAAAAAAATTAGTGAACTGGCCGCGCATCGCTTGGTTATTAACCGCACTCCACGTCACATATACGCTCAGTTAATCGCGCCAAGCGGTTCTGAAGTATTAGCGGCGGCTTCTACTGTTGAAGCGCAGTTACGTTCAAGCGTTAAGTACGCCGGTAATGTTGATGCAGCGATAGCAGTTGGTAAAGCGATTGCAGAACGTGCTATCGAAAAAGGCATTAAGAAAGTCGCTTTCGATCGCAGCGGTTACAAGTATCACGGTCGAGTTAAGGCATTAGCTGATGCTGCTCGTGAAGCAGGTCTTCAGTTCTAGGAGTTAATTATGGCTAAAGTAGAAGTTCAACAACAGGGTGACCTGTTAGAAAAACTAATTGCTGTAAACCGTGTATCTAAAGTAGTTAAAGGTGGTCGTATCTTTAGCTTTACTGCTTTAACAGTAGTAGGTGACGGTAACGGTCGTGTTGGTTTTGGATACGGTAAAGCACGTGAAGTGCCAGCTGCTATTCAAAAAGCGATGGAAAAAGCACGTCGCAATGTTGTGTCAGTAGATTTAAACGGTCACACATTACAACACGCAATTAAAGGTCGCCATTCTGGCTCCAAGGTTTACATGCAACCAGCATCTGAAGGTACTGGTATTATTGCCGGTGGTGCGATGCGTGCAGTTCTTGAAGTCGCTGGTGTACAAAACGTACTTTCAAAATGTTACGGTTCTACCAATCCGATTAACGTTGTGCGTGCAACTATCAATGCGTTGACAGAAATGACTTCGCCTGAGCAAGTTGCAGCTAAGCGTGGATTGTCAGTAACACAGATTTTGGGGTAATTGAACATGGCAACGATTAAAATAAAGCAGACTAAAAGCTCTATCGGTCGTCTTCCTAAGCATAAGGCAACCCTTACTGGCTTAGGTCTTCGTCGCATCGGTCATGTTCGTGAGTTAGAAGACACCCCTTCTGTCCGTGGCATGATCAACCGTGTATATTACATGGTTGAAGTAGTGGAGGAGTAACAGATGCATTTAAATACTTTGGCTCCTGCACAAGGAGCGAAAACATCTCGTAAGCGTTTGGGCCGTGGTATCGGTTCAGGTCTTGGAAAAACTGGTGGCCGTGGTCACAAAGGTCAAAAGGCCCGCTCTGGCGGATCTGTAAAGCCTGGTTTTGAAGGCGGTCAGATGCCAATCCAACGTCGTTTACCTAAGTTTGGTTTTACTTCACGTAAGTCTTTGGTTACTGACCAAGTTACGTTGAGCGAAATCTCACAGGTAGAAGGCGATGTGGTTTCACTAGAAACTTTAAAAGCAGCAAGTCTTGTTAAAAAAGAAATGTTGTATGTAAAAGTTCTTAAAAGTGGTGAAATTACACGCGCTGTTACGATTAGCGGTTTAAAGGTAACTAAAGGTGCCCTTGAAGCAATTCAGGCAGCTGGCGGTAAGGTAGAGGAATAGGCTAGATGGCTAAACCAGGATCGGATTCGAGCGCAAAAGGCGGCTTGAGCGAACTTAAATCGAGGTTGTGGTTCGTACTTGGTGCGATCATAGTATTTAGGTTAGGCTCTTACGTGCCTATTCCTGGTATTGATGCAGCTGTGTTGGCAGATTTATTCGACCAACAGAAGGGTACCATTGTGGAAATGTTTAATATGTTTTCCGGTGGTGCGTTAGAGCGTGCATCAGTTCTTGCCCTAGGTATCATGCCTTATATTACAGCATCCATCATTATGCAGTTGCTTACAGTTATGCACCCGTCGATGATGGAATTAAAGAAAGAAGGCGAAGCCGGACGTCGTAAAATAAGTCAATATACAAGGTATTTCACTTTAGTATTGGCATCTTTCCAAGCAGTTGGAATAGCGACTAACTTACCTAACCTGATTTCAGGTTTAGTAATTAACCCCGGTTTTGGTTTTTATTTTACGGCAGTAGTGAGTTTGGTTACCGGTACCATGTTTTTAATGTGGTTAGGTGAACAAATTACTGAGAGAGGTATCGGTAACGGTATTTCTATATTGATTTTTGCTGGTATAGTATCTGGTCTGCCAACTGCTTTAGGGCAAACAGCAGAACAAGCTAGGCAAGGTGACATAAACTTATTGTTCTTGTTGTTGATAGGCGTGATTATTATCGCTATCACTTACTTTGTGGTGTTTGTTGAACGTGGTCAACGTCGTATCGTCGTTAACTATGCTAAACGCCAACAAGGTCGTAAGGTATTTGCTGCACAAAGCACGCACTTACCTTTAAAGGTGAACATGGCGGGGGTTATTCCACCTATTTTTGCTTCAAGTATTATTTTGTTTCCTGGCACTATTGCTAACTGGTTTGGTCAAAACGAATCATTGTCTTGGTTACAAGATGTGGCGTTGATGTTGTCCCCTGGACAGCCTTTGTATGTCATGTTTTACGCTGCAGCAATTATCTTCTTTTGTTTCTTCTATACCGCGTTGGTGTTTAACCCTCGTGAGACAGCAGATAACTTGAAGAAGTCTGGTGCTTTTGTACCAGGTATTCGTCCAGGTGAACAAACTTCACGCTACATCGATAAAGTAATGACGCGACTAACTTTAGCTGGTGCGCTTTATATAACCTTTATTTGTTTAGTGCCTGAATTCATGTTGATTGCTTGGAATGTTCCTTTCTATTTTGGCGGAACATCCCTACTGATTATGGTAGTGGTAATCATGGATTTCATGGCGCAGGTGCAGACCCACTTGATGTCTAATCAATATGAGTCTGTTCTTAAGAAAGCTAATCTTAAAGGCTATGGTCGATAAGATGGCATTTTACGGAGTGATGAAATGAAAGTTCGTGCATCCGTCAAACGGATTTGCCGTAACTGCAAAGTCATTAAGCGCAACGGTGTTGTTCGTGTGATTTGTAGCGAGCCTAAGCATAAGCAAAGGCAAGGTTAATCGAACGGTTTGGGGGTCGTCTAGATACGCTAGCGCCTCAAACCTTTATTTGCAATTTAGTCGTTGGGTAAGTATCCTATCGGGCTTTTTAGGCCGACGACAATAACTAAGAGGAGTACTGTTAATGGCCCGTATCGCTGGCATTAACATCCCTGAGCACAAGCATGCTGTCATTGCTCTTGAAGCAATCTTCGGTATCGGTGCCACACGTGCTAAAAGCATTTGTGTCGCTGCTAGTGTTGCAGAGTCAACCAAGATTAAAGATCTTGATGAAACACAGATTGATAAATTACGTGATGAAGTAGCTAAATTCACTGTTGAAGGTGATCTACGTCGTGAAGTATCAATGAGTATTAAACGTTTGATGGATTTAGGTTGCTTCCGTGGTATACGCCACCGTCGTAGTCTTCCTCTACGTGGTCAGCGCACTAAAACTAATGCGCGCACCCGTAAGGGTCCTCGCAAAGCAATTAAAAAGTAAGCGGGGAATAAGATATGGCAAAAGCTCCTATTAAAAGCACGCGTAAGCGCGCAAAACGTCAAGTTGCAGATGGTATGGCTCATATCCATGCGTCTTTCAACAACACAATAGTGACAATTACTGATCGTCAGGGTAACGCTCTATCTTGGGCAACATCAGGTGGTTCAGGTTTCCGTGGTTCACGTAAATCTACCCCATTTGCTGCACAAGTTGCTGCCGAGCGTGCCGGTACTGCCGCACAGGAATTTGGTTTGAAAAACATAGAAGTGTTCGTTAAAGGTCCAGGTCCAGGTCGTGAATCTGCGATCCGTGCCTTGAACGCTGCTGGTTATAAAATCACTAATATTACCGATGTGACGCCTATTCCTCACAACGGTTGTCGTCCACCGAAAAAACGTCGCGTTTAATCGACGGACAGTTGGAGAAAGATCATGGCAAGATATTTGGGTCCAAAACTCAAACTTAGCCGCCGCGAAGGAACAGATTTGTTCCTTAAAAGTGGCGTTCGAGCAATCGAATCTAAATGTAAAATTGATACCGCACCTGGTCAACATGGCGCCCGTCGTGGCCGTTTGTCAGACTATGGTGTGCAATTGCGTGAAAAGCAAAAAGTTCGTCGTATGTACGGTGTTCTTGAAAAACAATTCCGTAATTACTATAAAGAAGCAGCTCGTTTAAAAGGTAATACAGGTGAAAACTTGTTGCAACTTTTAGAACAGCGCCTTGACAATGTTGTTTACCGTATTGGTTTTGCTAGTACTCGTGCAGAAGCGCGTCAACTAGTAAGCCACAAGGCCATTTTGGTCAACGGTCAAGTTGTTAACGTTCCTTCTTTTAATGTTTCTGCTGAAGACGTTGTTTCTGTTCGTGAGAAAGCTAAAAAACAAGCTCGTATTGTTGCAGCTCTTGAATTAGCTGAGCAACGTGAGAAACCAACGTGGATCGAAGTAGACAGCAAAAAAATGGAAGGCACATTTAAACGTGTTCCTGAAAGAGCTGATTTGTCTGCTGAGATAAATGAACAGTTGATCGTCGAACTTTACTCTAAGTAAAGATAAAAGAAGAGAGGAAACAATGTCGGGTTCTGTAACTGAATTCTTAAAACCAAGATTAGTTGAAATTGATAACGTCTCATCAACACGCGCTAAGGTCACACTTGAACCCTTAGAACGTGGTTTTGGTCACACGCTGGGCAATGCCCTGCGTCGCATCCTGCTGTCATCTATGCCTGGGTGTGCTGTAACTGAAGTTGAAATTGATGGTGTACTTCATGAGTACAGCACCAAAGAAGGCGTACAAGAAGACGTTATCGAAATATTGCTTAACCTTAAGGGTTTAGCGGTGCGTCTTGAAGGCAAAACCGAAGCAACACTAACTCTAGTGAAATCCGGTGCGGGCCCAGTATTAGCTGGAGATATTCAGCATGATGGTGATGTAGAAATCGTTAATCCTGACCATTTAGTTTGTACTTTAACAGGCGATGCTGAAATTAGCATGCGCATTAAAGTGGAAATGGGTCGTGGTTATGTGCCTGCCTCAACTCGTCGCTCTTCTGAAGAAGATGATCGTCCTATTGGTCGTTTATTGGTTGATGCTTCATTTAGCCCTGTTGAACGTATTGCTTATACTGTTGAATCAGCACGTGTAGAACAACGTACTGACCTTGATAAGCTAATCATTGATATGGAAACCAACGGTACTATTGATCCCGAAGAGGCAATTCGTCGCGCAGCTACAATTTTAGCTGAGCAATTAGACGCATTTGTTGAACTTCGCGATATCAAAGAACCAGTTGAGAAAGAGGAAAAACCGGAGTTTGATCCGATTTTACTTCGTCCAGTTGATGATTTGGAACTTACTGTACGTTCTGCTAACTGCTTAAAAGCGGAAGCTATCCAGTATATTGGTGATCTTGTACAGCGTACCGAAGTTGAGTTGTTGAAGACGCCCAACTTGGGTAAAAAGTCTCTAACAGAGATCAAAGACGTACTTGCTTCTCGTGGACTTTCTTTGGGCATGCGCCTAGAAAATTGGCCACCTGAAAGTATCGCAGAAAAAGATTAATCAGATTTAATTTAAACTGATTTGTAAAGAAGGATAAAACTATGCGCCATCGTAAGAGTGGTCGTCAGTTAAATCGTAATAGCAGCCATCGTCAAGCAATGTTCAAAAACATGGCTGGCTCTTTGGTAAAACATGAGTTGATTAAAACAACTTTGCCCAAAGCGAAAGAACTGCGTCGCGTAATCGAGCCTCTTATCACACTTGCTAAGCAAGACAGTGTAGCTAATCGCCGTTTGGCATTTGCACGTACTGGTGATAAAGAAGTAGTTGGTAAATTATTTAATGAACTTGGCCCACGCTATGAAGCACGCCCAGGTGGATATATTCGCATCTTAAAATGTGGATTCCGCTCAGGTGACAATGCTCCTATGGCGTATGTAGAGTTGGTTGACCGTCCAGAAGTTGAAGCAGTCGAAATGACTGAAGATGCAACTGCGGAATAATAAGTACACCAAATAAAAAGCCGGGCATAGCCCGGCTTTTTTGATTCTACTTTCAAATATTAATGATTTTTGCTTGTAGCCTGTGCAACTTCTTCTGCAGTAGCACCACCATTAGTCGCATACCTTTCCAGGTTTTCCAGCGAAATGCCAGAATTCTGACCTGTTTCAATTATCCTTTTTACCTGTTCTCGCTGTGCTGCCGATTCTCTGACAGCGGTAGTAATGACTACTTCTTCATCATTGGGGAAACTCGCCAATAACGCTTCTACCACATATTCGCCAACTAGCGGAACGGCACTTATAGCTGAAGTTAAAATTTCAACAAGCTTAGAAGGATGCTCCTTCGCTAAAGACTGCACTATATAGTCTGCGGAGTCTGGTTCTGTCACGACTGCAATCCTAACAATCTCATCTAGTTCACTAGGGGTCGAATTCGCAGCAGCGATTACCACAAAATCTACATAGCTAGGATCAGCATTAATAGCTGTCTCTACAATACTGCTACAACTGCTTATGCCTTTGCTTAAAGCGATGGTAACTACTTCCTGAGTTAAGGTAGGTTGAGCAGATATTGCTGCATGGATAATTTCTTTATATTGTTCAGGATACATATCTAAAGCCGTATCAATAATGCTGGCAGCTTCTTGGGGGTAATGACGAACAATACTTTTGATTGCTCTGCCAATTGACATATTTTGTTCGACTTGATTCTGAATGAATGAACTTGTCAGTTCGGGATTATTATTAGTACCTTCAATTTCCCCCGCTAGAGCACCATACGTGATGCTGCTTAATAAAATTGTACTACAAGCTAACTTCTTAAATTTCATTCAAATCACCGACTACTTTATAGTTATAACTAGATTAAGACATCCTTATCAGCCTTTCGTTCAATTTAACAATAAATTTACGAAATAAACAGTTATTAAGCAGTTTGGTGCTTATTCATACGTATTAACATTTATTTTCAATTTATTTGAATAAGCTACTTGACCTAGGTGAACAAATCTATAGAATGCGCCTCCTCGCTTCGGGACAGACAATAAACGTCTGACACGACACAGGCTTCGGCAGGTGGTACGAGACTCTTCGGAGTCAAGTAATTAGCGGGTTGTAGAGAAAGAGTTTTAAAAAATAATTTAAAAACTTTCTTGACAACGTAAACGGATAGCGTAATATGCGCCTCCCGCTTAAGAGGGTCTTCGGACAGCATCTAAAGCAAACAAGAT
>Ga0163215_100532_pt1 | contig 58684 bp, 68 predicted proteins | sample SynspAceP_FD_185934 | JGI IMG/M metagenome (GOLD analysis project Ga0163215, IMG submission 185934) | Saline lake microbial communities from Ace Lake in Antarctica - Synechococcus sp. Ace-P (Hybrid Assembly) | ecosystem: Environmental > Aquatic > Non-marine Saline and Alkaline > Saline | place... | reverse complement strand
TTATTCCCACCCCCCCCCCCCACCAAAAAAATCCCCCCGCAACACTCCAAACCCCCCCCTTGGGGGGTGGTGGTGGCGGGGGGGGGGGGGGTACATTGCAGCCTCCCTGAGAAGCTACCGACACCCTGCACTTACTTAAAATTATCCTGTTTATTGTAACCTTTAATGGCGTTTACGGGTAATTTTTATTACGTTCGGATAAACGCAAAAAAGCCCCCTGGCTCACTCGCGGGCATCGATGGATGCCGGGTGAGCCAGGGGGCTGTGTTGTTGGGTGTTGCCGAATGGTTTAACGGTCGAGGCCTCGCCATTTGTCGACGCTGCGCGCACCGGTGTAGCCGAGGTAGCCCGCACCAAAGAGCCACCACAAGCTTTCGGGCACGGCGCCAAGCAGCTTGTTGAGGTTTTCTGCCGCCTGAAACACCTGCTGCGGCCACCAGATGCCGATGATGCTGCCAAGCACGCATAGCAGTATGACGCCGTAGATCACATACAAAAAAGTGGGCCGGGCGCGGCTGGTCCATGGGTCTGCCGAGTTGGCTTCGGCCAGAATTGCGGACAGGGTGACTTGCATTTCCTGCAACGCTTGCTGCCCTTCCGCCTGAAGCAAGGCCAACTTGGCCTGTTCGCGTTGGGCCGGGTCGGGAATAATGCGGTCGATGAGTTTGGCACCGGCTTCTAGCAAGCCGGGAAACAGCGACGAGACGAACGGGGTTATTGCGGGCATCACTGGGTACCTCCGAATAGTTTGATTTTGACGATAGTGCCGGCCAGCAGCACCATCACTAGGCCGGTGACCAGCATCTTGATGAGGGTGATGCCAGCGGTTTTCTTGGCTTCGTTGAAGGCATCGAGCAGGCTGCGCAGCTCCTGAATGTCGCGGGCGGCATCGGGGCCGTCGAGACCCACATCGGACAAGGCGTGGCGCGCGCCGCGCTCGGCGACACGTTCCAGCAGTTCTTCGAATTCATCGTGGGGCATGATTACTATGCCGTCCGCAATGCGAGGGTTAGTCATTTTTGGGCTCCTATTCATGTTTGATCGGCGGTGTGTACCGCTGGGTGTTCGGCCACGCAGGTAATTTCCACCTGCTCGCCGCGTGGCCGCACGGCGATGACTCGAGCTTGCAAACCCCAATCGTCCGTCTGGCCAAAGGCGTAGTGGGTGCGCTCGCCGTCGGTGCCGGTTTCGATGGGGATGTCGGGGGGTGAGGTAAAAATGGCTTGTTGCTCGGTGGTGCCGGGGGTGATGCTGTAGGGCCCGGCGACGGAGCCGTTGCGTTTGCGTAGCGCAATGACGTGGGTTACTGGCGAAGGAAGAAAAGGCAACGGCTCGGAGGTGGTGGCTGTCAGCGTATCGGCATCCCACGCAACGATTTCGCCTCCTGCGCCCCAGCTCGGCATGTCGTGCGCGATGGCAATCAGATCGCCATAGGTGGGAATCAGCCCTTCCAGCTCTGTGCGAAAGGTGATGATGCGCCGCCGGTAACGATTGGCAGCAGCGATGTACTGCCCTTCGCGTGTCGCTTGCGCTGCGCCGGTGCAGCCAAACAGCCGCAGCTTGGCTGGGTTGTCGGTGCTGGAGCCCGGCAGACTTACCGTCACTTCATCCGGCTTCCAGGTGCGGCTGCTAAAGAACTCCACCGTGACCGAGTCTGCCGTTTCCTCACCGGGCATGACGTATTGGATTTTGAGGCTGTTTTTGACGATGTTGCGGGTTGAGAACAAGGCGACCGGCAGGGTGCGATGTTCGTCCCGGACGATGCGCACGATGCCGCCTTGCAGGAATGGCACGGCGCGGCCGCAACGGGCAACGCGGGTGAGCGCTTCCCATACCGTTATCTGCTGGTCGAAGATGGCATCGAAAAAGTCGCCGCGAGCTGCCCAGGTTTGGTCAAGTTGATGGAGGGTAGCGAGGTCGATACGCGAATCGGGCAGTTTTGCGCCATAGCGGGCACGCAGGATGTCGGCGAAGGCCCAAGCGATAGAACGCGTTGCTTGGGGCGCACTCCAGGCACCGCCGCCTGCGGGGGAGGGGAGCAAAACCGACAGCTTGCGGGTGACGATGCAGTTGATCAAGCGACTGGAGCGCTGCGACAAGTTATCGGTGGCGCGCATGCGGATGGCCAGCAGCGTGACATCAGGCAGCGGCTGTGCCGTAGCCACCGCGTTGGCCAAATAAGCACGCGCTTCGCCCCAGCGCACTTCGTGGCCAGCGCGGGAGTTGCTGTCTTTGGTGTCGAGCCGGGTTGCGCGTACCTCAAAACGCCCTGGCGCTACCGCGTAGCTGAAGGTAAGACGCTGGGGCGTGCTGGTGGCGAGTGTCAGGATTTCTGTGCCAAGTGTTGCCCAGTCGCCCAGCGGATCGCCTGCGTCGTCAATGCGGCGTGCGTCCACCTGCCACGTGGCCGTGCGGGCATCCAACCCGCCCGCGTCATTGGCAAAGTAAAGGCCACGCGGCAACAGAATGTCGATGCCAATGTGGGTGGCTTGGGTTTCCTGCGGGTTGAGCGCAAAACCGCCTGTCCAGACTGCCGCCAGCAGCTCTTGCCCGGCCACTTCGGCGGCAGTGACCACATCTGGATTGAACAAGGTGTTGCTGCCGCCGGGCGGGATGATTTGCATCTCCACTTCCTCGAACGCAGTGATTGGCGTGTCTTCGATGCGAATCTGCTCGATATCGTATTCACCAAGGCCGATGCAGTGCAACTGGTGGAGGTATTGCTCGTTGTTGCGGTATTCGCCATAAGGCGATGCGGCCAAGTCGGGATACACCAGATGCCGCCCGTAAATGACCGGGATGGGCTGTGCCAGCCGCGCATAGTTGCCCTGGCCCTGCAGGCTGTAGGTGGGCGATGGCTGCGCCATGCTGCCACCCCCGGTGGCGAAGGACGGCATGTTGGGTGTAGGCAGCGGCACCAGCGCGCTGACCAGGACTGAACCAGCCGTCATGATGATGGAGGAGCCCACTGCCGTGGCCAGATTGCCAGAAAAGCCCAAGCTGGCGCCCAGCGGCCCGCCGTAGACAGTGGCGACGACCATCACGGCGATCATCAGCACGGTGCGCAGAGGGTTTTTTCCGCCACCTCCACCGCCGCCGCCTTGGGGTAGCGTGACGAAGATCAGGATGCCGTCGATACGGGTTGTCGCCCAATCGGCACGCAGCACCGGTGCGCCGTCCTTGATGCAAATGGTGGGCACATCGAATTCAGCGACGCCCTGGGTTTGCAGCCATTGGCGGATGGTGAGATGGGGGCTTGCCGGGAAGACCTCGCGCTGCTGTGGTTGGAAGGGGTTGCGCAGCATGATGACCGCAGATTCAAGGTTCAAGTTGCAAGATTCAAGTTGCATCGGTTGCCTCCTTGCCCCCTGTGTCTTGTATCTTGAACCTGTAGAAGCCTTCTACCTGCCAGCCGTGCAGCAGCAGTTCCGGCAGCTTTTGATAAACAACGCCGGCGTCTTTGACGGCGTGCAGTACGCCACCACCATCGACGGCGAGCCAGACACCGACATGCACCGGGTGGCGGGATTGGCGCAGCAGCACCGCATCGCCCTCTTGCGGTTGCACGACTGGCGGCTCAATCTTTTGCCAGCGCTGCCGCTCAGGGTGGTGACGGAACGCGCCCAGTACGGCACGCAAGTCGTCGGCGTTGACCGGAATTTCCGGTAACTGGCGAGCGAAGTGTTCACGCTGTACGGCAAGAAACAGACCCCAGCAGTCATAGCTATCGGGGCCGCGCGCACCGGCGATCCAGGGCAAGCCGATATAGGTTGCAGCCCAGTGCGGTGCTGTCATCGGGTCAGCCCCGGAAAGGTCTTGGCGGTGTAGCTGATGCCTGGAAAGGCTTTGTTGCCGACATCGAGCATCCGCGCCCGTCCAGTAATGCGAAAAATGTCCGCTTCGACTTCGGTGAGCACCAGGTGGATGGGCGGGTCCATCTGCGGCCCTTGCAGATCGGTGGACAGGTAGGGCCTGTAAGTCACCACGATCACCTCCTGCGATTCTGCGGCGGCATCCAGATGTCGGACGATTTCGCGCGAGACGTTGTCCAGCGTCACGGTGATTTCCGGCACTGGCAGGGTGTCGACCGGCGGCAGGTCGAGCTCGAAGCCCATGGCGATAAAACGTACCATCTCGCCACCGTTTAGCGTTGCCGAAGATTCCAGGCGCGCATCCAGGTCGGCGGTATCTCGTACCACGCGAATGGCGGTGGTTTGGCCAAGCCCGTCAACAAAGGCGGGGTGGCGCAACTCCAGGGTGTGCAGAATGATCTGCTCGGATGGCGCGCTGGCGTAGGCCTCTTGCAGGGCTTGTGAAAGTGCAGCATCTGGCATGGCTACGCTCCGGCAGCGGCGGGTTTGGCAACAGCTTTGGCGGCGGCATCGAATTTCTCATCAAAGCCCAATCCGGCTTTCTTCGCTTTACCTGCCGCCACCTGCTCGGCGACGAAGGTCGCGTAATCCGGGTCATGGGTGCGCAGGGCTTTGAATTCATCATCGACCGAGTAACGGGCGCGAATGGCAGATGCGATGTCCTGGTTGATTTGCCAGATGGCCGGGCTAACCGCCTTGAGGCCGGCCAGTTCTTCCTTGCTGGCGCGCTTGCAGCGTAGCCGTGGATCTTGCTTGTCCAGCGCATTAGCGAGGCCAGCACCGGTGGGGACGGAGATGTAGCGTCGTCCGTCGAACTGACCGAGGTCATCAATGGCCGGGCCATGCCATTCGATCAGGAGTAGCGAAACGTTGGGGATGTCGTTGTAACCGTAGATGGTATTTTTCATTGCTGGGTTTCCTTGGCAGTTTGGTTCAGACCATGCAGGGGCGGAAGCTGCCGTTGACGCCGCGCACGCTGGTGTCGCCGACGATGCCGTAGCCGTTGTAGCCAGCGGCGTAGAGTTCACCGCTGGTGGCAAGCAACCAGCTGGACAATCCCGCTTCGGCATAGTTGTTGTCACCGGCTCGCAGGTCTTGCACGGTCACACCGGCGGGCAGTGGCACTTCCTGCGCCCCATTGGCTGCGCTAAAGCCGTACCAGGACGCGCCGTGGTTGCCCCAGTTATTAGCGCCAGAAGCGGCCAGGCGGTTGTCGGATGCGAGAAAAAAGGCGGCGTTGTAGCGGGAGCCGCCACAGCCGATGATTTTGGTAATCTTGCCTTGCATGCCCGTGGGCAAGGCGCATTCCACCGGTGCGTTGCGCTGGGTGAAGTCGCCTGTGGCGCATGTACCCCGGTCGTTGAAGCCCCAGGCGAAGACGCGGCCATCGGTGCGCAAGGCAAAACTACTGGTGTAACCGGCACCCGCCAGCGCGATATCCGTCACGTTGTTCAGGCCGCCTGCGACCAGTGTCCAAGCATTTCTGGCATTGGCATCACCCACGCCCAGACTGCCGCCCAGATTGCTGCCCACGGCATAGACCGTACCGTCGGTTTTAAGGGCAAGGGCCATGGCGGCGATGGAGCCGTGGTTGGTGCCGTTCCAGTAGCCGCCGGCTGCCGAAGCCACTTTACTGATGCCGGTGAGGGTGGAGAGTACCGGGCTGGAGCGGGCAACGGCATCACCCAGCCCCAGCTGGCCTTCTGCATTGCGCCCCCAAACCCACAACTGACCTGCCGTATTCCACGCATAGAGGGACGCCAGCGAAGCGGAAACCGTCAGGCCGGTCACGCCAGTGAGCGTACCAACCCGCACCGGCAAGGATTGATTCGCGGTAGAGCCATTGCCCAACTGCCCGTCGCTGCCATAGCCGCAAGCAAATAGCTCACCCGCACTAGTCAGGAAAAAGACGCAGGTGTATTGCCAGTAGTTGTCGTAGCCCACCCGCAATCCAGCAATACTTTTGGGATTGGTGGTGACGAAATGCTCGATACGCCGCAGGTGATCGCGGTTGGTGGTGTCGCCGTGACCGAGATTGCCGTAGCCGTTATAGCCACCGGCATAGACATAGCCCTTGTTGGTGATGGCATACACGGCATAGCCGCCGACGGCGACTTCGGTAAAGAAGTCGTCGGCATCGAGCCGGGGCACAACCTCGACAGTGGACAACGTGCCCCTGCTGAAATCAGCCCAGTCGTACCCGGCAAGCAGCGCATAACCGGCCACGTTGCGGCCCATGATCTTGATCTGCTTGCCGCCATTGACGATGACCGGAAGCACCCAGTGCTGGCCACCCCAGTCGTTGAGACGCGGCAACTTGGCCATGGTTTCGTTCGGGCGGCTCGAAGGCGCGCGCCAGGTGGGCACGCTGCCCGGCCCGGTGGAGATAAGGGTTTGATCTGCCGGGCCGGCAGGCAGTCGGGTTTCGGCTTGACCGTCGTGAATGAGCAGATCGCCGGTGGTAGTCAGCCGCGCTTGCGCGCCCTTCGCCATCAGCGACCAATAGACGGTGCTGGTGGGCAAGTTGCCCGTGTTACCAGTAGTTGGTGCGATGCAGATGTAGCTGCTGCCGCCGTACTCGACAAGATCATCGGGTTCGTAGGCCGTGGCGGTGCTGTAGCTGCCACGCCAGACGAGTTTGATCTTGCCCAGATCAAGAAGATTGGCCATAACGTTGTCCTCGGAGCGGTGTAAAAAGTGGGGTTGTTAAAACGTGGCGACCATGTGCCCGTTGGCTTGCACGGCGAACTGGATGCCAGCGGGAGCCAGCAACACGGTTGTGTAATCGAAAGCGATGAAAGAGTCGCTGCCTTGCTGGTCGCTACGCGCCAGTTGCAGCCGGTTGTTCACTCGTCGAAATCCGTAAAACACGGGGGCCAGCAGCATGGCGCTGTGCACCAACTCGTAGCCGGAGGCATCGGGTTTGACGCGCACTTCCTTGCCGGCATCGGTGGAACTGATTTCCGGCAGCGCCCGGGCAGCGGCAGTTTCTGCGCGCAATGCCGACGATTCGGCGGCAAAGGCGGCAGCCTGTGCTTGATTGGCACCTTCACCGGCCTGCGCGAGGATGCTGCCTGCTGCGACGTTAATACGTTCGTCAGCGTCGCGCAGCAGTTTGGCGACGGTTTTAACCGTGCCGCCTTCGGTGGCGACCGTGGCCGTATCCATCCCGTGCACGATCTGGTGCAGCAGGCCGCTGTCGGTGGTGGCTTGCGCCACAGCATTCTGGAGATCGGTTTGCAGACTCATGGTGTGGGTGTTTGCGTAGATGTTGGTTTATTGCAGGTTGTTGGGTGCCGTTACATGCACCAGCCGATGCAAGGTGGTAATGGCGACAAACAAGGCATCTGGTTCACTTTCGAGCAGGAGGCCAATGGCCCCTTCGTCGAGCGTGGGGCGTTCGCGAATTTCGAGCTCGCCCTTCACCTCCCATCGCCGGGCAGGCAACAGGCGTGCTTCAAACTGGCGGGTAAAGCGCGCCTCATGCGGCAACAGACCAAGGCCGCCGAGCAGCGTGATTTCGAACCACTGACCGCCTTCGTCGGCGTGAAACTTGTACCAAGCCTCGAACAGCGCGAACTGGTACTCGCCGAACAACCAGCGCACGGTAATTCGCGTCGGTGTCTGACGGAAACGCCGACGCTGGCGTGCGGGGCCGGATTCCATTTCGGTACGCAGCACCGCTTCCTGTGGTGACACGCCGTAGCCTTCGACACTGGGTAGCGGCAAAGTAGCAGGCCAGGTGACCGGCGTGGAGGCGCTCATCTCAATGCTCCCGCTGCCGGGTTCAGGCCATAGCGGCGCTCCAGCGTGGGTGCCAGGCCGGAGCCCTGTGAAATAGACCGTGCCATGCGCGCTTCCATTTGCTCGACGATGACATCAAGACGCATGCCGCCACCCGGCTGTCGCGTGTGTTCGACCCGGGCTTCCACGCCACTGGCGCGGTTGATGACATTGACTTCGACGTTGACCTCGGGTCGCGTGGTGACGGCGCCGCCCAGCGCCCGCAGTTGTCCTGGGGTAAATACCGCCTCACCTTGTTTGGCGATGATCGGCACTTCGCCAGCAACCAGTCCGCCACTGTGAAACCGTGAGGCTCCGACGAACAGGCTCATTGATGCCGTGCGCGCTGACAGGGTTTCTGCGCCCACCATGCCACCCGAGTGCGCCACCATCACTGGGCCGCTCATCAAATCGGTAGCGCCAGCAGGGACTGCTGACGCATCGCCACTGCCACCCGAGAACAAACCGCTGGCCCAGTTGGCGAGCGGCAAGGTGATCATGCGTTGAATCTGAATGCGGACCAGATCGGTGATGATGCTGTCGGCCATGCTCTTGAAATCCAGCTTGCCGGTGACGACAAAACGGGTCAGCGCGTCTTCCATGGTGCGAAACGCGCCGGTTACCGCCCGTTCGGCCTGTTTGGCAGCGTTGGTGGCGTCTTCGATGTAGGTGCGTAGTGCAGATTTTGTGCCGTATTCAAAGCTGCGCTGGTAGTCCACATTAGCGCGCGCTAAATCTAGGGCGATGGGTAGTTGCCGAGTCAGAGCATCGTTGATGGCGTCAATTGCCTGCCGCGCCAACTCGGGCTCCTGCAGCTGGTTGGCTTCCTTGCGGGCGTTGGCGGCAGATTTTTCCAGATCGGCACGGGCTTGCAGGGCGGCCCGGTCGGCTTCCGAGAGGTCGAGCAACTGGCGTTTGAGTTGTAACTCCTCGATGCGCTGTCGGTTGGAGCCGATGAAGTTTTCAACGATCTGGCGGGATTTTTGCTCTTCCTTTTCGTACTCGTCGAAGCGTTTGTTGGCTTCCTTCTGCTTCTCGATGGCATCGAGGATCGTGATGTATTTTTCGGCCTGCGCGGCGACGCCTTTGTAGCCTTTGGCCTCGAGGTCGAGCGCTTTGGCGCGTAGCTCGGCGGCCTCACCCTCGGTGTTCTTGGTGACCCGGCCTTGCAACTGGCGCAGAAAGGCATCCCCTTCATCACGCTTCTCGCTCCCCACTTTCGATTGGAAGCCGGACAAATCCAGCGCCATCGGTTTTTTGCGTGGCTGCTTGGGCAGAAATTCGTCATAGATTTTTTGAACCTTGGCGGCCTGCTCTGCGGTGTCGAGCACAAACTTTTGCCCCATCACACGAACGGTACGGCGCTGCTCGTCGAAGAAACGTTGTACCTGATCCACGTAGCCGGGGTTCTGGTTGATGTTGGCAAGCCGCTGGTTGGCGGCCTCTACAAATTTATCCCGCGCAGTTTGCAGCTTGACGATTTCGGCATCGATAAGTTTGGGGTCATAGCCCATGGATTTCAGGGTGCCGAGCGAATCGACCTTGAACCAGGTTTCGATGTCTTTGCCCACCACCTGCAAGCTGTCGAACGGTTGGGCGATGACCCGCTTGGTCAGTACTGCCGCTTCGGCGATGAAGGCCAGGCCGGAGGCCACCGCCTCAAGGAATTCCAGCACTTGCTGGCGGTTCTGGGTGATGGCCAGCAGTTCATTGGAGAAACTGCCGGTCTCGGTCTTGGCCAGGAACATACGTTCGGTGAGGTCGGCCAGTACCGGGATAACGGCTGCGCCAATCTGGCGTTGCAAACCCTCCGTGACGGCATGCAGACGCTTGAGATTGTCGTTAAAGGCTTCCGATGCCTGTGCGGCATCTTCCGACATTACCAGGCCGAGGCGTTTGGCCTCCTCCATCATGCCCGTCAGTCCCTCGCGGCCCTGATTGAGCATGGGGATCATGTTGAGCCCCTCCTTGCCGAAGAGTTTGACCGCCAATGCTGCTTTTTCTGCGCCATCGGGCATGGCGGCAAACCTGTCGGCAAGGTCAAGCAGAACAGCTTCGGTGGGGCGAATCTGGCCGGTGCTGTCCATCGCGGCAACCCCCAGCGCCTTCAGTGCCGCACCACCTTCCTCGCCTTTGACCTTGGTATCAAAGAGCGCGGTGGACAGGTGCTTCAGCCCTTTCGTCAGCCCTTCGGTGGTGACATCCGAAAGCTCGGCCGCGTATTTGAGGGCCGACAGCGCCGCGACCGAGACGCCGGTTTTTTGCGCGAGCTTGTTGAGTTCCTCGCCCGTCTCGGCCACCGGCAAGATCAGTCGGGTCAGGCCATAGCCGATGCCGGCAATGGATGCCCCGGCAATAAGCCCTGCCGGTCCCAGACGCGAAAGCAGCGTGCCCAGGGCACCGAGGCGACCATTGGCGGATTCCAGATGGGCGACCGCGTCGTTGGCCGCTTGCGACAGGGTGCGCAAACCGCCAGAGGCAGGCTGCGCGGCCGCTTCGATGCGCTTGAGGGATTTCTCGCCCGCGCTCCCGACTTCGGTCAGTTCAGCCTTGACCTTGCCGCCGTCAACCACGGCAAGACGAATGGAAAGTGTGCGTTCAGCCATGGCGAATTGATGTACTGTGAGCGTTCAGAGCAGTGACGAGACCGCGTTCGGCGGCGGGGAACAACAAGGTCATGGCGTGCGGGTCGTAATCCTGCGCGCCTGCGGCAGCCAGCCAGGCATTCAAGTCAAGGCCAACGGCTACTGACTGGGCCAGCTTCACTTGCCCGGCGCAGAGCTCAAGCAAGGCCAGCGCCTGCCAGCCTTCCTCGGTGTGCGGGGCGTGGATGCGGTAGGGGCAATCCGGGCAGGGGCTGCACCCATCTCCACAGGCTTCGCAATAAGCCGGCCCGCCACCGATGTGCCACTCGGTACGGGCCGTTATGCGTTTTTTTCAGCGTCCAGCAGATAGAGGGCGGCGAGATACTCGCGCTCGAATGCGTCGGCAATGGGCCACAAGGCCATGAGTGCGCTGATGCCGTCAGCGTTGAGTGCCGCCGGTTTGCCTTTGTCGTCGGCGACGCCTTCCCACGCGATCACGGCGGACTTGGCCAGTTCGGCAATCAAGGCGGCGGTGCGCATCCCCGCCGCAGCGTGGTCTTTGCCTTCGATTTCGGCTGCCGCATGGCGGGCGGCCATCACCAGTGCGGTGGTAGCCGGTTTTACCTGCACCCGCACGCCGTGGGCGAGGTCTAACCAATAGGGTTCGCGTTTCAGATTGAGTTTGAGCATGGTGGGTTTCCGTCGGTGTGTTTAGTAGGTGGCGATGTCGTTAATCAGGGTGACTGTCAGCATCGGGTTTGATCCAGTGCGGGCGGCCTGCCAGTCGAAAGTCGCTTGAATGCCGCCAGGCCCGGAGATGGATAACTTGGGTTTGGGCAGATACACCTCGTGGGCGGTGAAGGTGATGCGGCGATCAGCGGCGATTGCGTAACCAAAACTGAGTTCGATCGGCTGGCCATCGGTGGCGGCATCGATCAGCGCGGTATCGGCAAAGCGCACTTCCAGATTGCCGGTGAGGCTAGCCACTGTTGGATCGGCTCCATCGAGCTGGCTGTCCGAACGGATGGTTTCGATGCGCTCCAGATTGTTCGAGTAAGTCAGTTGGGCCGAGACCACGTTGCCCAGGGGCTGGCCGTCTTTTTCGATGGCACCCTGAAACTGGTTGAAGCGCAGGAGCTCGCGGGTGGTAGGGCTGGGGGCGACTGGAGTGGTGCGACGCAGCTCGCTCTGCGCGACCAGACCAACAGTGGCATTGGCTGCGCCGGAACGGGCAAACTTGATTTGCAGCGAATTAACCATCACCCCTGATGCGACAAACCACGCCGGAATGTCAGGCAATCCGGTTTCCAGCGTCAGGCTGGGCAGGCTGGCGCCGCCGGAGACGAAGGTGTGCGTGAACACCGGTGCGCTGCCTGCGACCTGTGGCGTACCCAGCAGCGCTTTGAGCCACAGACCCACATGACGCACATCGACAGGCACGGCCATATCGCCCTCGACCTTGATCACGTCGCGAATCGGTGCGCTGGGGTCGCGCCCCATGCCGATCAGATCGTTGGGGGTCAGCCCCTGTTCGGAGCCCAGCGAGCTGGAAACGAAAGGCAGTTTCCAGTAGTCGTCGATAGCGGGGTCTGGTGCGACACCGTAGGTTTGTTCAAACGCGGCCAATAGACTCGCGTTCGCGCCATAGGCACGAGCCATATGATTTCTCCTTGCTGATGAATTGGTGGAAAACGGGGAGGGCTGTGTGTTCGGGCTAGGCCGGATTCAGTCCAATGGTCCGGAGCTGGTGTAGTGCAGCAGCACCTTCACCTCGCAAGCACGGATTGCGGCTGCGCCCTCCGGTGCGATATCTTCAAATCTCGGCGCTTGGACTTCGGCGTATTCGACCGCACCGCCCAAGCTTGGGTTGGCTTTGATCAACACGCCCAACTGGGCGAGCAGCGCGTCCATTTGCCGATCTCGCTCCGCCGCCGTCGGCGCGGCCACGAAGAGTTCGATACGCGCCTCATGCTCCCAGCTGTAGGTCAGTGGCGAGAGCAGAACCTCCGGCTCGCCCATCTCGCCATCACGCAGAATCAGCAGGCCGTCAGCGGGAACCCGTTCGGGTAACGGGTCGTTGCGTTTGAAGGTGATGGGCAGGGTCGAGAGTCGTTCGCTCAATGCCTGCAGAACGTATTCGCGTCGGGTGGTTGTCATGGGCGGCGTCGTTAAGGTTAAGGTCAGGGTCGGGGCAGTGTCAGAATCAGTCCGCCTGTGGCGCGTCATCTGGCCAGGCTTGCATGACCAGGGTGGGCAAGCGATTTACCCAGTGCTGCCCGGCCTGTGCCACATTGAGTTTCTTTTTGAGGGTGACTTGCGGCACCAGCAGAAACATCGGTACCGATGCCAGTCCCCGGCCGGAACGCAATGCGGCATCACTGCCCCGCGCAAAGCCGCCCCGTTTGCCTTGCCGGGCGCGCTGGTCGTCTGCCACCAGCAGTGACGGGCGGCCACGCCGATACACAAAGCGTAGACGCTGCCCGCGCATGCGCTCCCATTCGCCCGGCGTAAGTTGCTTTCCGCGCCGCCCCTTTCCTGCCGCTGGCAGTGGAATCGCCAGCCAGAATCCGTCTTTCGAGCGAATGGTGACGCCCCGGTCGTGAGCCGAGACGATGGTCGGGGCACGCGAAAAAACCAACCCCGCTGCCGAAATGCTCAGCTGGCCTTTGGGGTAGACCTCGCCGCGCCAGGTGTTGGCCAGACGTTGCCCCATGCCGGCAGCGGTTATTTGTGCGCGCAACTCCGACTTCAAGCCATCCGTGGCTTGCCGGATGCCAGTGGTCACGGCTCGTTCCGCCGCCTTGAGTTCGTCGGCCATGATCTTGTCTAGATCGCCCGACATAGCTGCGAGCAGTCTCATCACAGCGGCCTCACAACAGCGGCCTCATCACGCTGGTTTCATTCGCTATAAGCCTGCACGGTCCAAAGCAGCCCGTCGCGGTCCCGCAGGGGAGCCCCTTGAATACGGTACGCCAGCCCGGCAACCAGGAGCGTGTCGCCCTCGCTGGGGTTGGCGACTTCGGCCACGCGCAGATCGAAGCGGACTGCGGCCGTTACCAGCCGGGTGTCGCCGAATGACCCGACGACATCGGATTGGCGGAAAATCACCCGGACTGGCCGCTCGATGCCCGAGGCATCGGTATAGACAGCGCGCTGGCCGAGTCGGGCGAACAAACGTTCAACCGCTCGTGAGAATGGATCAGGCACGTGATTTACCCGGGGAGGCTCATCAGGACAGCGTCAGCTTTACCAACACGCCGGGCCGGTGGCACATCGGCAGCGGGTTGCTTTGGGTGTGCAGATCAGTGCCCCGCTCAAATTTGCGCGGCTCCTGCTTGGCGTAGATGGGCTGGCCCAATGTGTTGACCGTTTCGTTGAAGTCTGCCGGTGCAAAGTAGGTGGCAAAGGTGTCCACCGTCCCCACCGGGAAGGCGTGGGCTTCACCAGCGGCAATAAAGCGGCGGCTCGCACCGCTGCCGTCTGTCGCTTGCCCTCGATATTCCTCGAAGGTGATGCCGCCGAAGGTGAATCCGGCCCGCACGTCGTCGCGTAGCATCGCCCCTTGCTGGAAGTTCTCGTAGGCTTTCTCGACCTTGGGATGGCCGGTGAGCTTTTCGAAGAACTCCGGCGAGCACAGGCAGCGCACGCTGGTCATGAATTCACCGCGCAGGTTGTCTTCGATGTGGGCGAGCACGTCGATACATTTCTGGCGCACGTTTGTGCCGTCGGTCGCCAGCGCGAAGTTGGTCGATTTCGGCGTAATGTCGAACTCGTCAAAGAGGTCGTAAAGCACGCTGCCATCGGCATCCAGAATCACACCCTTCAAAGCACCGATGCGCAAATGCTCAAGGGTGATGCCATGCTTGTTGCGCATGGTCTCAAGGTGGCTGGCAAGCACGCCGGCGATGGTTTCGATTTCTGACTCCGACCCGAAAGCGCGGATACCCTGGACTTCTTCGGGTAGCACCACATCGTCGTGCGGGATGTGGGGCACGATGAAGGAACGCATCTTGCGCTTTCCGCGCGACCCCACCGTGCCGGGCGTACCGGGTGGCAGGGTCGGCAACAGATTGAGCACGCCGTTGCGTTCCTCAACCAGGATCTGGCGGAAACGAACCGGTTTGGCCGGAAACAGGTTGAGCGACTCCAGACGGCCATAGCGGTTGGGCAGCAGATTGATGGCTGCCGTGAGGTTTGCCATGGTAAAGGCGGGGGATTGAAATGGGTTTTGCATGATCAGGCTCCTGGGTTAAACACCAACTCGAACGAGGATGCCCAACGCCTTGAGCTGGGCGATGGCAACGACTTTTTGTGCCGGCGTGATGCTGGCAGGCCAGACCAGCACGTGGTCGGCGACGATGGCGTGGCGGGCAATGTTGATTCCATCAGTGCGGTCGGCGGCAGCGGCATCCACATCGACGATCAGCACACCTACAGCCATTTCTGAACCGTCGGTGGCGACGGGGTCTAGTTGCACGACTTTGGCCGTCGCGGTTTCGATACCAACAACGGTAGCCAGCGCCAGCGTCTGGCCGGCAGCGACGGTGACGGTGTCGCGGGAATAGAGATTGGGCGCCTCGTACTTGAGGAGGTCGCCCAGATTGATTGATTCGGTGATGGCAGGCATGACTTATTCCTTTCCGGTAATTTTTTTGACCGCTGCCAACAGGGGATTGGCTGCGGCGATGGTTTGGCGATTGGCTGCGCTGTCCGGGGCGATGGTCGAGGTGATCTCGACGCTGTTCGCGCGGGCAGCAAGCAGGGCTCGGCGCACCTGAGATTCGCTGGCGCCATCGGCAAGAAAAGCCGCTGTGCGTTCCGGATGGCCGGAAAGTTGGCACAATTCGGCGATGGCCACTGCGTCCGCACGGGTGGCCGCGATACTGGCTACAACGGCCAATTGCACGGCTTCTTCTTGTGCAGCCGTATCGTGTTGCTCTTTATCCGGCATGGTCTCGTCTGAGAGCGGCGGAAGTTCATGGGTTTGTTGCATAGCGCTGGACTCCTTAAAAAAGTGGGTTGGGGTGTGTGACTGAGTTTGTACAGACAGGGATTGCGTTCTCGGTAGGGCTGATCCTGCAAACCGGAGCGTGTTGATTCCTCCACGGGGTGCCAGGAAAGTGGCGAACTCTGCGAGTACGTTATCGAAACTGCCCTGTGCATCAGCGAGCCCGGAGGCGATGGCTTGCGCGCCGAAATACAGACCGGCTTCGGTGGCGCGGACGGCATTTGCGTTGATGCCGCGCATTTGAGCCACGTGGTCGACAAACAGGCCGTAGAGGCGATCTACTTCGGCCTGCAGTCGGGCATGGGCTTCGCCGGTGAGCATCTCGTGCGGCGAGAAGTCGTTTTTTTGCGCGCCGGCGGTGATGGCGGTGTAGCGGTAGCCTTCCTGTGCATCACGTACCGTCTGATCGACATGCATGGCAATCACACCAATCGAGCCCACGCCACCAGTGCGCGTGACAGTAATTCGTGAGGCGGCACAGGCGATGGCGTAAGCGGCGGAGAAGGCAGAATCCGACGCAATGGCCCAGACGGGCTTGATCGCATCGGCGGCACGAATGCGTTCGCCCAACTCAAAAACGCCGCCCGCCTCGCCGCCAGGCGAATCGATGTCAAGCAAGATGCCGGTAACGCTCGGGTCGGTCAGCGCAACATCGAGCATGGTGGCAATGTCGCCGTAAGACATAAGACCAGAGGCGGCGTCCAGCCCCAGCGAGCGTCGCACCAGCGTGCCGTGAACCGGGATGACGGCTATACCTGACCCAAGTAAATTTGACGGACCAAGCGCGGCTTGCGGCTGCGTGCGTGGTGATGGCAGCGCGGAGAAGTCAGGCTTTAGCTCGGGCCAGCCAATGCGCTCTCCCAGCACGGCCAGAATGATGTCCAGCTTGGAACGGGCGACGAGAAGTGGCGTCCCGTACAACCGGGAGGCGAGATGAGGTAACAACATGTCAAGGGTTCTCCGCAGCGGGTGGCGCTGCTGTTGGCGTGAGGGGCGTCCCAGCGATCGGCACCTTGTCGTGGCGCGGATCGCTGTCGAGCACGAGGCCCAATGCATCTGCACGGGCGTTGTCAGCGGCAATCTCCCGATCCACATCCTCGGCGTCATAGCCGTTGGCCGAGATTGCTTCCGAGCGGGATAGCAATCCTGCCCGGATGGCGGTGAGCATGGCGTCGAACTCTTTCTTTGGATCGACCCACTGCCAGCCTTGGGGAATCCACTTGCAGGCCAGATACTGGCGACGCTTTTGTGCGCCACCCCGGATAAACCCCGGCAACACCAATGCGCCTTCGAGAACCGCCTGCTCCATCCATGCACGCCAGATCGGTCGGCACAGTTGGTGGACGATCACGCCATGCTGAAGTGACTCCACCCGGCGTCGGAATTCCAGCAAGCCAGCGCGAATCGAAGAGTAGTTGACCTGCGTCAGATCGCCGGTCAACTGTTCGTAGGTGACGCCCATGGCCGCTGCCACCGCGCGAAACTGCATGCGAAGGAATTCCGAATAGGACCCACCGACGTCAGCTGGTTGCGAGAACTTGATGTCTTCACCAGGTTCCAGAATCTGCATCGTTCCGGGCTCAAGGCCAGCCAGCGCCACGCCATTGAGATCCGCTGCCCCTTCGCCCATCAAATTATCTTCGGGGGCAATGCGTGTGATAAAACCGGCAAACATGGCGGCGGTCTTTTTGCGCACCAGTTCGGCATCGTCGTACTGGTCGAGTTCGTTCAACTTCACCAGTGCGCGTGCCAGCCACGGCTCGCCGCGAATCTGGCCGGGGCGCAGAGGACGGAACAGGTGGATGATCTCGCTGGCATCCACACGCACGATGTCCAGGTTGCTGCCAGACGACATGGCGCCCATGGTGACAGATGAGGCGCCGTCTTCTGGATGGCTACGATACAGGTGGTAAGCCACCCGTCTGCCCAGTCGGTCAAATTCGATGCCGGCGCGGATCTGGTTGCCATTATCGGCAAGGGTGTTCATCGTCACAGGCAGATGCTCGGGCTCCAGCACCTGCAACTGCATGGCGACCGGCAAGTCATCTTCCGGGCGACGGTAGCGGATGCGCACCAAAGCCTCACCGCCTTCGAGCATGGCGCGGCAGGCCAGCGCCTGGAGACCGTAAAAGTCGGTCAGTCCTGCGGCATCCGCCGTTTCCGTCCAGTCGCGCCAGAGCGCTTGGATGCGCTCGCGCAGCGCGGGATCGATGACCATGGATTGCGGCTTGATGCCGGTACCGATGGCGTTGGCGGCATAAGATTCCAGGGCGGCATTGGCCCAGGCATTACGCCGCACCAGATCGCGGCTCTTGGCGCGCAGCTCGTTCTGGGTGGTGAGCAGCGCTGCAATGGCCCCGGGATTGCCGACCGACCACGCGATGGCACGTCGCCCCGCTCCGATGCCATCGTAAATAGGCGCGCTACCAGACGAGCTTCCAAGCAATCGGCGCTGGATGGTTTTTAACCAGCCCATTACAGACCCTTCGCCGTATTCACGCGGATCTGGCGTGACTTGGGATTGCCATCTTGCCGAGCCAACGCCGATTCGACTTCAGCGAGTGCGGCTTTGAGGTCAGACACCGATCGGTACTCGATGCTTTTGCCGTCATAGCTGACGCGGTGCTCGCCACTGGCCAATGCTTCGCGCAGGGCTTGGGCGTGTTCTTCTGTATAAGTAGTCATCAAGTCATCCAGCGGCTGCGCACGACTCTGCGTGCAGGTTTTTCGGTTGTAGAAGCCTTGATGCCACCACCGAATTTGAGTCGGTCAGCGGTCTCGGCTGTTTCGTTGGTATGGGTTGTCGGTCTGTCTGGCGGGGCTGAGGTCGGCCTGCCGCCCAGTTGTTTCTCCAATTCGCGCCAATGTCGTTCTTCGAAGCGATCTAGTCCGGCAGCCGCTGCCGCCGCTCTGGCGTACACATAGCAATCCAGCGCCTCGTTCCTCTCGCGCATCTTTTGCCACTCGCGCTGGGCGAAACCATTACGGTCTCGCCGGGTGATCAACTGCTCCGCGCAGAGTTGCTGCAGAAATTCACTATCGACCTTGGGCAAATGCACAAAACCGGTCGGAAACATTGGCGTGGTGCCGTCACTTTCGACATCGGCTCCCTTGCGCAGGTTGTTGTAAAACTCCAGCTTGGCAATCGAGCCCACCACGGTGAACACCTTGACGCCTCGGCGCAGGCGCTTGCCATTGACTGCTGTATCCACTGCCGTCGGTGTACCCACCAACGCAGCACCCCGGGCCACACCCTTGATGGCCATTAACCTGGGATCGTGGCAAGAGCGCACAAAGGCATAGGCCTCCTGGGTGGCGTAGCCCGTATCCAGGGCAAGTCGCGCCAGCGGTACTAGTGCGCCCGATGCATGGGTCCAGGACTCACCCAGCAGACTGGCTAGAGCAGTCCAAACATCGGCGCGTGCCGTGTCGCCCATGATCACTCTGTGCTCCACCAACCAGGATTCCTTGCCGCGCCCAAACGCCCAGATGGAAACTTCGATGCGATCTTTCTGCACGTCAGCACCGCCCACCACCAGCATTGCACCCATGGGAATAGTGCCAACGGCGAAATCTTCCCGGCGCTCCAGCAATCGCTGCCAGTCCGGTGCCTCACCTTCTTCGACCCAGGTTTCACCCAATTCGGTGTTCTTGAAAGTCTTGATGGCCCCGGTGGAGCCCGTCTCTTTGCTGATGGCGCTTTCCCACGCAGCAGCAATCTCTTTCCAACTGCGCCAGCCGACCGGGCTGTACAGGCTTGACAGATGGAATCCCACCGTCTTGCCCGTGTTCTGCGGCGCTGTTGCCTGCCACCGGCCGTTTTCCAGCATCCAGCTTTTATGGTGCTCAGGGATGGGCTGCTCGCAGGATTCACAGACATAAGCTGCCGTCTCAGGTTTCGACCCCTGCGGCCCACGCTGCCAGCGCAACTGCTCGAACCGCAACCACTGGCGGTGGTTGCAATGCGGACATGGCACAAAGTAGCGGCGCTGGTCGGATGCTTCGTACTCGCGCTCAATCGCCGACACACCCGAGATCGTCGGGGTCGACACAATGAATATCTTGCGCCGGGAGAAGGTTCGCGTTCTAGCTTCGGCCAGCGAGATCGCATCGCCTTCGCCGTCAACATCCAGCGGGTAGCCGTCAACCTCATCCAAAAACAGGTAGCGAACCGGCATCGAACGCAAGCCCACTGCGGAGTTCGCTCCGGTCATCACCAGCACGCCGCCCCTAAATTCCTTGGCCAGGATGGTGTTACCCGCATCCCGACTGCGTGCCGGTGCGATCAATTCGGCCAGCACCGGCGACTCTTCGATCAGCGGGTCAATGCGCTGCTTGGAATTGCGCTTGGCCATGTCCACCGTGGGCGAGACCGCCATCATGGGGCCCGGTGCGTGGTGGATGACGTAGCCTATCCAGTTGTTGCCCATTTCAGTGGCTCCAAGCTGTGCCGCCTTCATGAACACCACCCGATCCACCGGCGAGGCAGGCGACAAGCAGTCCATGATGTCCTTGAGGTACGGCGTGCGGCTGGTGCGCCAGCGACCCGGCTCAGCCGACGCTTTGGAGGACAGCATGCGGTGCCGATCTGCCCACTCTGATACCGACAGCAGCGGGTCGGGCGTCAGGCCTTCGCGCCATGCGCGATCAATTTCAAGCGCGCCTTCGTAATGATCAGTCGTACTTGATTGCATTTCAGTCCACTCGTGGTCGCAGGTCGCCGAGTTCCTGCAGGTGATCCCGTACAGCGTTCTCTAGTGCGACATGCATCGGATGAGGCTCGATGCCTAACTTGACCGCCATCTCCGCCGACACGCGTGCGGGCCAGTTCAGCCAAGCATCACGCTCACTCCTGGCCAACTTGAATACGTGGGCGATGGCCTGTGGTCTATCCACCAGTTCGCCTTTGAGCCGCGCAAGCCGCACCTTGTTGGTTTGCGCCTTGACCACCTCGTTGACCGTGCGCGCCTGCAAGAGCGATGTACCACCGCCACCTGAACTGCTGCTGCCTTGACTTGCTGACGCGCCAGCACCACTCGAATCGTCTGACGCTTTGGAGGCTGCGCCACTACTTTGTGCATCGCTGTGCGGGATGTTGACCGTCGTGGCACGCTGCTTTGTTCCCTGCTTGGGTGAGTCGGTATTGCGTACCCACTCCAGGTCGGCACGGGCTGCGTCGACAGTGCCATCAGGCTCGGGCGTAACTCGTCCGCTTCGGATGGCCTTATGGACGGCGGTGTCTGTGACCCCGCGATGACGGGCGTAGGCGCGAATCGATAGTCCCATTGGGTTGGCGTGTGGTCTTCATGAAAGATGCGGCTTTGCGTCGATGGCATCAGGCAGAGATGAAAATTTGCATGTCTGGGTTGATTGAACCTTCGGCAAATTGGCCGGAAGTTGGGGTGTGGGTTTGAAGCAAATAAAGATTCAAAAAATGTTCGAAATTGACTTGGCTTCTCAAGCAAACAGCGCGTTACTAGAGGCATCGCAACCAACACAGAAAAGGACAACCCCATGACCACCATCGACAGCATCCTCGCCCAGATCGCCCGCCGCCACCTCAGCATCGAAACCCTGGAGACCCGCAACGCAGACGGCCTGGACTTTTATGACACCGCCGTCTGGTGTGTGCGTGACGCATTAGAAGCTGCATTTAAAGCAGGCGCTGAACTGGGCGCATCCATGCCCAAGCCGACAGAGTCAGAGATTGCCAACACATAAGCAAAAACCGCTTGGCTTGTCCTGCAAACAGCGCGTTCATTGCGCCACCCCAACCACCAACCCAAGGAAAAATCATGACCACCATCCAACTCACCGCAACCCAAACCCTAGTCCTGCAACATGCGCTGAATCACAACGACGGGCGCATCGACTGGTTCCCCGAGAGCGTCAAGGGCGGCGCGCGCAAGAAGGTACTCGACGGCCTGTTCAATCGCGCACTGATCACCCCGTCGGGCGACGACTGGGTAGTCGCTGCCGAAGGCTACGACGCCCTTGGCTGCGCCCGGCCAGGTGCTGCGCCTGTCACACCAATCCCTGACATCGAGGCCGACGTGGCCGCAGCCGAGGCCTCCTGGGCGCACCCGCAAGAGGTCGAACCCGCAACGGTGGCAACAACAGTGACTGTGGTGGCCACAGAGCAGAAGACCCGCACCCGCGAGCACAGCAAGCAGGCCACCGTGATCAGCATGCTCAAACGCCCCGAGGGCGCAACCATTGCGCAGATCTGCGAGGCAACCAGCTGGCAAGCACACACCGTGCGCGGCACCTTTGCCGGAGCGTTCAAAAAGAAACTGGGTCTGACCATCACATCAGACAAAACAGAAGGCGGCGCACGCATCTACCGGGTTGCATGACAAAAATGATTCAAGAAAGAAGCCAAAAATGCTTGGCTTCTGGTTGGTACAGCGCGTTCATAGAGGTGTCGCGATTGACGACGCATTTACAAGGAAAAAACATGACCCACATGACCATCACCATTGAACGCACCCCTCGCACCCTTGAGTTACACGGCGGAGCCATCGAAGTGATCGAACTCGGAGTGCAGCTCCCCTTTGCCCGCAAGCCTGCCGATTTGAATGAAGTGGGAGGCTACGGTCAGCAAAAAATATTCATCATCGAAACCCGGGAGATGAGCCCTGCAGAGTTTGACGGTTTCGCCGCCACACTGCTCAAGTCGCGCGACTGGCTCAAGGGCAAGGGCGGCGGCGCATATGGCGGCTACCTCTGCGTCGAGATCAGCGCACCGGGTCGCCCCTACCTCTACATCAACCCCGAAGGTAGCGACTACGCCCGCTACGTGGCCAGACTGGGCTGATAAAAAAAGATTGAAAATAAGCCAGGAAATGCTTGGCTTCTCTCTCAAACAGCGCGTTACTACGGGTGTCGCAACAACAAACCAACCGGAGTCCAAAATGAACAAAACCGCACTCACCATCCCCGCCACCACCAACGAATCATGGGGCTTTTGGGGCACCATGAACGAGAAGGCTCAATCAGCCTGGCCCTTGGCGATGAACGCAGTCGCAGATGCCACCGGCCAATCGCTTGAGTCGGTCCAGACTTTTCTGGACAGCCGCCACGGACGCCACTTTGCAGACGACGTCAACAACGCACTGTTTTTGGGCACCAATCTGCAAGACGCCATCAAACAGGCCACGCAACGCTGGATGGGCTGGACCATCAGCCGCCAAACCAGCAAGGGATACGGCATCCCCAAGGGCCTGCCATACCTCACCGGGTTTGTGATTCATTGTGCCATATGCGAAGAAATCGCCGCCTGAATTAACGCTGAGCCTGAATTGTCCACAGGGTTTCAAACACCCTGCGCAACAAGAAACTACGCACCAGCGACACGCCGGTGAACACCAGACCCATCATCAGGTTCTGGTTCAGGCTGGCATGCAAGCCAAACAGCGGAAACACCAGCATCTGCGTGACCACGGCCACGCCGTAGCCAACCACCACGTTGGCAATCGACTCCACCAACGACATCCAGCGGGACTGTTTCAAGATGCAGTCGCCACGGCTTGTGGCTCTGCCGCCAGAGTTGCTCCGGCACAGTCGTCGAATAATTTTCCATCAGACTCACGGGTGGCTTGTTTGCCAGTCCAGTCCTGCCAGCGGCGCACGATCACGTCCACGTACTTCGGGTCGAGTTCAATCATGCGCGCCAAGCGCTGGGTTTTTTCGGCAGCGATCACGGTGGTGCCGGAGCCGCCAAAGGGATCCATCACCGTGTCGCCAGGCTTGCTGGAGTTGCGCATGGCTCGCTCCACCAGTTCCACTGGCTTCATGGTCGGGTGCAAATCGTTCTTGTGGGGCTTCTTGATCTGCCAGACATCACTCTGGTCGCGGTCACCACACCAGTGGTGTTTGCCACCCTCGGCCCAGCCGTACAGAATCGGCTCGTACTGGCGCTGGTAGTCAGAGCGCCCCATGGTGAAGGTGTTCTTGGCCCAGATGATAAAAGTTGACCACGTGCCACCAGCATCCCGAAATGCTTTTTGCAGCACGTCGAGTTCGCTGGAGGACATGGCGATGTAGATAGCACCATCGCAGCGCTGCACGGTCGGTATCAGCGCGGCCAACAAAAAGTCGTAAAACCCCGCCCCCAGGTTGTCGTTGAGGATCGGACGATCTTTGCCACGCATCTTGTCTTTGGCGCTGTTGGCGTAATCGACGTTGTAGGGCGGGTCCATGAAAACCATGTCGACGTTTTCTTCTCCAAGCAACTGTGCGTAGCACTGCGCATCGGTCGAGTCACCGCAGAGCACGCGGTGGCCACCAAGCTGCCACACGTCGCCATGGCGCGAGATCGCGGCATCTAGCAGCTCGGGTGCCATGTCGTCATCCGTTTGGCCTGACGCGCCACCGTCCTCACCCTCGAACAGATCGGCCAGTGCGTCCACGTCAAAGCCGGTGAGCGACAGATCGAAATCATCATCGCGCAGTGCATCGAGCTCCACCCGCAACATGGCTTCGTCCCAACCGGCGTTCTCAGCAATTCGGTTGTCGGCAATGACCAGGGCCCGGCGCTGGGTTGGCGTGAGGTAATCGAGCACGATGACAGGAACGACATCTAGCCCAAGTTTGCGGGCAGCAGCCAGCCGTCCATGACCAGCGACGATGACGGCTTCCTTGTCAACCAGAATTGGATTGGTGAAACCAAACTCCACCATGCTGGCAGCGATCTGAGCAATTTGCGCCTCAGAGTGCGTGCGCGGATTACGGGCATAGGGTAATAGCCGATTCAGCGGCCAGCGCTCGATGTGGGTTGCCAGCATAGGATCAGACATGGCGCAGCCCCTCGCGATAGAGGGTGCGACCTGCCACCAGCGTTGCCGTCAGCAACTTGGTCGAGTCGCCAGGCTGCGCCAAGCTCAAGTGCGCCCAGCGCCCATACTCATGAATGATTTCTGCGCAAGGCAGCTTGAGCCGCTTGACCGCCTCGCAGACTGCCAGCGCCGCCATGCCTGGCAGCACGATGTCGGCAGCACGCCCTTGCATGTGCAAGCTATGCAGACTGCCACCTACGGCGCGGTTGAGTTCGGGTGAGCGGTAGCCGGATGTGACAACAATGGGGCTGCCAAGATGGGCGCGCAGCGGTTCCAGAACGGTCTGGCACAGTGCGCGTAGCTGCAGGATGGCGGCGTCAGATGGTTGGTTGGCGATCCCCCGTCGAGCGGCGGTCTCAGAGACGAGGAATTCGTCGAGGTAAAAGTGTTCAGACAGCTTCATGTTCTGGCTCCTGCGCACGTGCATGTGCTAGCCGCAGAGCGGCGACGGTCTCGAATGTGTCGCCCGATCCCATCAGGGTTACTGGGAGGTCGGGATGGTTTTGTTGGAAGCGCTTGATAGCGACGTCCACGTACTCGGGCGCGATTTCTACGGCGCGCATCTGGCGGTTTGTTTTTTGCGCAGCGAGCAGGCCGGTGCCGGAGCCGCAAAACGGCTCAAAAACGATTTCGCCCTCGAAGGTGTAAGCCTCAAAGATGTGCTGCGGCAATGCCACCGGAAAAACCGCAGGGTGGTCAATGCCCTGACCGATCTTGCCTTTGTGCCGCATGATGCGAATCACTCCATCGGGAATTTTGGTTTCCTGGGTGACGGTGCCGACGTGGTTCCACGTTGTCTTGCTGCCATCCTTGTTGCGCATGCCGCCGGCACTGGTGCCGTCGCCGCGCAGATGGGTGTCGCGCCCGGCATAGATGCACGGCACGATCTTGTTGGGTCGGCGCACCTCCGCGCCCTGCCGGTTGAAGTGGAAGACGAATTCGAAGGCTGGAGCCAGCCGACCGCTCCAGTCGCCAGGCAATCCCGGTCCCTGATCCCATATGTACCAGCCGAAACGCGGCCATCCTTGATTGCGCATCCACGACAGCCATGCGTCCCAGTACGGAACGACTTCCTGTTCGCGGTGGATCAACCCGAGGTTGACCAGCACTTGGCCAGTTGTAGCCATTGGCAACTTAGCAAAGACACCGCGCATCAGCGCTTCCCAATCAATGATGGTGTTGGTGTAATCACGCTGAGTGCCATAAGGCGGCGAGGTGAAGCACAGGGCTGCGGTATCGCCTGACATCAGTTTGGCGACTACTGCAGCATTGGCCGCATCGCCGCAGATCAAGCGGTGAACACCGAGCGCCCACACGTCCCCTGTGCGTGAAACCGGGTTGACCGGCGCATCTGGTACATCGTCCACGACATCGGATCCATCGGCTTGATCGGCGGTGTCGCCAACGGCTGCCGCATTTGAATGCTCTCCGCCAGGCTCGCCATCAAGGTTTTGCAGGGCTTCAATCTCGAGATCGTCCAGGCCGGTGAGTGCCAGATCAAAGCCAGCCTGCGTCAATTCGGCGACTTCCAGTGCCAGCATGTCTTCGTCCCAGCCAGCATCCAGGGCCAAGCGGTTGTCAGAGATCACGTAGGCGCGCTTTTGCGTGGGCGAGAGGTGACAGAGTTCAATCACCGGCACCTCGGTCAACCCGAGTTTTCTGGCGGCGGCCAATCTGCCATGGCCCGCGATGATGCCGTTCTCGCCATCGACAAGAATCGGGTTTGTCCAGCCGTACTCGACGATGCTGGCCGCGATCTTGGCGATCTGCTCGGCGTTGTGCGTACGCGGATTTCTGGCATAAGGAATCAATGCCTCGACCTGGCGGTATTCGATGTTGAGTTTGATGGCTGGTGACATGGGTAGCTCGGACAACAAAAAACCCGCCGACGTATCAAACGCGCAGCGGGCTGTGAAATCAATTCGATCGGGTGGTCAGTGCAAACCTGGTAGGGTGCAAACCCATCCGGCTCACCAGGATCAGGTGCACATCACTGGTGGATTTTTTCTGTCTTCCCCAATGAGAATGCGTGGTGGCGCTGGCCAACGCCATCGGCGATGAGGTGCAAACCTACGACGGTGCAAACCCCTGCAAACCTCGGTTTGCAGTCAGTCGCTAGAGCAATGCCGCGCTGTTGCCCCCTGCATACACTTTTGGCCAGGAAGGACCCCTTGCGTTTCCGCAGGAGCCCTCATCAGTGTGCTGTAGTCTGGCCTTGGAGGGCGGTGCTTCAGCTACTCGTAACTTGCGTGTGACCATAACTGAAATAGTAGCAAAAACTTCCGGATATGCTGCATGGTCGGGAGCGCTCCATTTTGGAACCTGTCCGAACCAGGCAGAACTCACCAGCAAGAGGCTGATAAAACTATCAACCTCTGTTATGGGCATTAAGTTTGTCCGTGACCAATGCAATCGCCCGTTGCCACCGTCGCCACGCCGTCGTCCGATCACAGGCAAAACGCCTGCCGATCTGTTGCCACTCGTACCGATTGGCACGCATCCAGACCAGATGCCGCTGCTCGACTTGCAACCACTGCACCCAAGCCATGGTCTCCAGCATGAGTTCCACGGCCTTCGGGCTTGGAGGCATGGGGCGGTAAAGTCGATCTGGATCCGGATAGCGCTCTGGCACCTGAAAGGCAAACATCGACCAAGCATTGAAGTAGCCCTGCACGCGTACCGGCGGTAGGCGGTGCGCTGTGGCGGCAGCATCACTGAACCGATCCGCAACATCGTCAATCGTCCATTCATTCATGGCGAACTCCCCTGGCAGTTGCGCTGTACAGGCGCTCCCCCAGTCGTCGCACGAATTCGCGCTCGATAAAATCCAGACGGTCATCGTTTTCGGCGACGACGAGGATGCGCTGCTCTTGCCAACCGCTTTGCTTGATGGCATCCAGATCTGCAGCCTGAGGCTGCAGGCGGCCAAGAGCGCAGCGGTATTGATGTGTGGGAACCTTCACGTCACACCTCCTGCGTCTCAATAGCCCAGTGCAACAACGCCAGGGCATCCGCTTCGTTGTCGTCGCTTGGGCAATGGCCGCGAGACTTTGCAGCGGCCACCATGTCGTCATTGCTTGCATTGCCTTTGCCGGTCGCGTGCTTTTTGATCGTGCCGACCGGAACGCCCTGGTACGGGATGTTGTGATGCTCGCACCATGCGGTCAGGTGCCCCATGAAACCGCCGTAGGCGTGCGCGGCATCCACCCCAGCATGTCTTCGGACTTCCTCGAAATACACCGCGTTGATGTGATCGCAGGCATGCAGCAAATCGTTCAGCCAGCGCTTGAAGCGCAGGAAGCGCATGCCACCGCCTTCGAAACGTTGCGGCTTGAAATGCTCGGTACCGCTGGTGATGGTGCCATCCAGTTGGTGCAGTGCCCAACCAGTGTGCGTGCCCAGATCGAGGGCCAGGATTGTTGTGTTGGTCATTTTTATTTCCGTCTTTTTTAATTGGTGACCGAATGTGTCCAACTTATCGTTACCTCCCATAACGTGATGCGCGCGCAGGCGCGAGGGAGTTACGAGAATTGGGTCATATTCGGTCACAACATTCATTCAATCGTCGCGATACGGCATGTAGCCGGGCGTCTCTTTGGGTTTGAGCGATAGGCCGGATAGAGCCTTGACGCCCTTGGATAAGCGGATGCGTGCGAAACCCCGGTTGATGAGTTGCTGGGTCAGCCAGCGACTGGTGCCCACGTACTCGCCACGTCGCTCCGCCCGTTCGCGCCAGCGCAGATAGATGGCTGAAATTGCCTCACGGGCTACGGGTGACAGGGAGCAGTCCTCGTCCAGGAATTCACCAATGGCATCCTCTTCCTCGAAATACTCGTCAGTGGCATCGAGCACCTGCTGTGGCGGCTCAAGCCGACCGAGGCGTTGCCAGTCCATACACCCCTGAACCGCCCAGGCCAAAATGCCGTCCCGTTCGGCCAGCAGTTTTTGCTGCAAGTGCTGGTCACGACGCTCGGGCGGAATCGTCACCGTGAACGGAATCAGGTGTAGGCGGCGCTTCATCGCCTCGTCGATATTGCGAATCGCGGGTTTGTGGTTACCGGCCACAATCAGCTTGAACTGCGGCATGAACTCAAAGAAGTCCTGGCGCATGAAGCGTGCCGAAATCTTGTCACCCCCGGTCAAGGTTTTGACCTTGGATTCCGCCCAACGCCGCCCCTGCTCGGTTTCAATGGCCGCGACGAAACGCGCGCCGCGCAACCCCGCCATGTCGGTCGGGTGCCGATCCGAGCGTGTTTCCATGAAGGTGTCCATTGGCGCGTTTGTCGCGTAGTCGCCCAGAATGGTGGCCAGCGTATTCACAAACACCGACTTGCCATTGGCGCCCGTCCCATACAGAAAAAACAGCGCATGCTCACGGGTCGATCCGGTCAGGGCGTATCCCGCCATGCGGGCCAGGTAGGCTTGCAACGCCTGATCTCCGCCCGTCACCTCATTGAGAAATTTCCGCCAGATGGGGCAGTCCCCATGCGGTGTGGCGGTGCTGATCTTGGTCATACGATCCGCCCGGTCATGGGGACGGATGCGCCCCGAGGTCAGGTCAATCACCCCGCCCGGCGTATTGAGCAACCACGGGTCGGCATCCCACTCTTCGGCGGTGGCCGCGTGACGGCGATCCGAACGTGCAAGGCGTTCCAGTCCTGCGACCGTGCCACTGCTGGCGAGTTTCGCGGCGGTACGGTGCGAATCTGCCTTGAGCGACGCCTCGCGACATATCTGGCGCATCAAATGCGGTGCCGCCAGGGTTTCCTCGGTCTGCCAGCGCTTGCCGGTCCAGAGCACCCATTTGCCCCACAACGCCACATAGCGCCAGTCATTGGCATAGCGACCGGAAAAAGTCAGCGCCAGTGCATCCTCGGTGGCCCAAACCGCTTGTTCGGTCGGGTCATCCGCATCAGCACACTGCGTTTGCTTTGATGCGGTGTGGAAGGCAATCCGCTCGCCCGAGGCAAGGAAGGCCTCGACATCGAAGCCTTCGGCCAGCGCATCGGCGGCATCCCACCCATCGGGGTGACCCTCGGGCGAAGAGGCTGTGGGATTGGCCGGCGGCATCAACACACAGCAAGATGCTGCGCCCGCCGCCATGATGGCTTCGGCGGCGTTCATGGCGTAATCCCAGCCTGCCTTGTCGCGGTCGGGCCAAACCAGCACCGCCTTTCCTGACAGGGGTGACCAGTCTGTTTTGTCAATAGGTGCATTGGCCCCATGCATCGCGGTCGTCGCACAAATCCCGGCATCGATAAGCGCCTGCGCACATTTTTCCCCCTCGACGAGAATGACCTGATCGGCACGGGCGATGCCCGGCTGGTGGTAGAGCGGCCTCGGGTCGGGTGGTGACAACTTGCGCCGTTTGGCATCCCAGGGTCGGAACTCTTTCTTGCCCGGCTCTGGGTCGTAGCGGTAGACGCAGGCAATCAAACTGCCGTCTGCCGCCAGGTAGTCCCACTTCGCCGTCGCCGGGCCGAGCTCGTCGAGCAGCGCGGGCTGCTTGCGCTTTTTGGAGGGAATCGCAGGCGCTCGCCCTAACAAATCACGGGCAAAGGCCAGCACCGTCGCAAAATCGTGCTGTGCATCGATTCCGCGATGGGCTGCGATCAAATCGAAGATGTCGCCACCATCGCCTGTGGCACGGTCAATCCAGAGTCCAGCGCGCTCGCCATCCAACTGAATTTCCAGACTGCGGCCGGGGCTGCCCAACACGTCGCCCACGAAAAACTTGCCGTTAGCAATCTTGCCAGCCGGGAACATGGCGAACAGCACGCGGTCCAGCCCGGCCAGCAACGCCTGGCGAATCTCATCGCGATCAGACCCATCCTGTTTTTGCAAGGGAGGCGTGCCCTGATCATTGAAATCAAGCATGGCCACCTCCGGCTTTTGTGTTCGGGGTACTGTCGGCGGGAAGGTATCCCGTCTTCAACGCTATTTCGCGCATGAAATCCGGCGATAGACCGACACGGTCGCACCAGACATCCAGATGACCATCGTGGAAGAATCGCCTCGCCTCTACTCTCAGATGAGGCGAGGCGGCGCACAAATCGATGAAGGCTTGCTTGATCACTGCCACGCACAGACGCGATTCAGCACTGACGTGGTCAACATGGCGCAGCAGTAGGCGCTCCAGCAGCGAAGCACCGATCAGGGGTTTTTGACGTTTGCTTGCCAACAGCACAGCGCTGCTGATGTCGAGTTTGGCGTGGGTGTGTAGACGGTCGTTCATGCCGACACTTCCATCTGCACCATCGCGTTTGTTTGCCAGCAGCGCACCGCCCAGGCGCAGTACTTGCACTCGTAGTAGCTGGCGCAAGTGCTGATGCGCGGCAGCAATTCACCCGCCTGCGTGGCCTGAATAATTTTCACTGCCCGGTCGGACATGCGCTGCGCCAGCGCCGCATCAAAGGGCACCAGTTCAAGCCACAGCTCCTGCGTATCCTTGTTGATGGCAGTGAATAGTGCTGTGTGGGCTGCGATGCCAGGAATCGAGGTTTCCAAGTACGCCTGATAAACAGCCATCTGGGCTGCATAGACGGGCTTGGTCACGGCCACGCCTTTTTTAGCCGTGTCCCTCCAGTTCTTGTCGTTCATGGTTTTGCATTCCCAGAGCATCGGAAAGGCGAGATCGAGTTCAACCGGCGCACCGGCGACGATGCCATCCACATGGCCCTGAATACGACCGTCAGCGACCGAAAAGCCAAACTGACCGCCATCATGCTTGCGGGTGTAGAGATCGAAACCGGCCAGTCGCAACCAGCGGATAGCCAGGTCTTCCATGACATGGCCCACTTCAAATATCCGCAGGGTTCGGCCAGAAAAATCAGCGCCATCGTCTGCCGGTGTATCGGCATATTCGTATTGCAAAGCACGCTCGCAGGAAACGCCCAGACGAGATGCGCCGAGATAGCGCCGCTTCTCCTGTTGTCCACGTTCAGCCTGTAAGGCGGCATCCACCAGCGCGGTAACGCGCTCATGGAATTTGGGTTGGTGATTAAGATCGATCATCGAGAAGGAGTCCTGTTGTTATGGGTAGAGGACGACACGCTGGTCCGCCTCGCCGCTTGCTGTTCAAAATAGGCGCGCTCCCGGCTGGCCTCACGCTCGTGCTCGGCCAGCATGTGGGCCTGATAGGCGTCGATGACGACCTCGATCAAGCGCAGTACATCCTGTTTGCGGTAGTCCGCCAGAGGACGGTCCATGCCGATGCTGGCTACGCACTCGCCGAGCGGGATCAAGGCTGATTGCATCGCGGCGATTTCCATTTCGGAGGGATCAATCACGGCATCCTCCTGAAAGCTCGTCAGCCGTTCCATGAGCTTGGAAAATGCGTTCTGACAACGCATGGAACAAAACACCCAGCGATCCGAGTAGCGGCGTGGATCGCTGCGCTTGAATCGAGTGTTGAACCAGCCGAAACCCTTGGCTTGTCGGGCACAGACCACGCATTTCACGCAGCCTCCCGCGTCGGCGCCATCTGCGCGTCATTAGCGGCCTGCACCAATCGTTTGATGGCTTGCTTATTGAACTGGAACGTGAGCAGTGCCGATGCCTGATAGCGGGTCAGTCCAAAATCAGCGCGAATGGCCGGCGGTAGATAACGCAACTGACCCTGGGTAGGCGATTCATTGAGCCAGCGCCGGGTTTTGTGGGCTGCATCGTCGCTTTCCTGGTCGTTCAGCCAGTCGTTTGCCTGCGCCAGGCACACGGTGCGTTCGCCCACGCCCAGCAGATGGGTCGTCGAATTCTCAGCACCACCCACGGCGTACCACCGACCGTTCAGAAAAAACACCCCGGCCCAAGCCTTAAAGCCGGTCGCCAGCAGCGCACAGTCGTCACCGAACAGATCGCACCACGCAAAATTCGACCGTTTCAGCAGATCGATTTCCGTCATCACGAAATCTGAAATCTGAATCGCGTCGCCGCCAGAAGTAGCCTCAAAAACATGGCCGCACAACGGGCAGTCACGGCAAGCACGCGGCACTTCTGCCTCGCAGTCCGGACAGACCTTGGTCGGGGCTTCACCGTCACCGGTAAAACCATCCAGATCGACTTCCTGCTCAAGGCTGCCGTGTTTCAAGGAGGCCGTACCGAAATCGAGCACGATGCAATCGGTCTTGATCACACCGGGGTACTCGGCAGGATCGACGACGCGCAGGCCGCGCCCAACCATCTGAATCAGCGTCGATTTATAGGAGCTGGGGCGCAGCAGGACGATGCACGAGGTTGGGGTGTAGTCGTAGCCCTCGGTCAGCACGGCCACATTGACGATGACGACGATGTCGCCCGACTCAAACGCCGCCAGGGTCGCGTGCCGGGAGGTCACCGACATCTCACCATACACGGTGGCGGCATGGACACCTGCCGCTAGAAAAGCCTCGCACACCGATTGGGCGTGCGCCACGGTGGCAGCGAAAACGATGGTCTTGCGCCCCGCAGCTCGCTCTTTCCAGTGACTGACCACCGCCTCGTTGACGGGTGAGGTGTTCATGATCGAGGCCACCGCCGTCATGTCGTAGTCCTCGGCCAGCTTCTTCACGCCATCAAGCGCCTCGCGAGTGCCGACATCGACGACAAAGGTGCGCGGTGCGACCAGATGACCGGAACGAATCAGTTCGCCCAGACGGATTTGGTCGGCCACGTTGGAAAAAACTTCGCGCAGTCCCTTACCATCGCCCCGATTGGGCGTGGCCGTCACGCCATAAATCAGTGCGCTCGGATTTCGGGCAAGAACGGTATCGATGACCTGCCGGTAAGTTGGCGCAGCGCAGTGATGCGCTTCGTCCACCACCAAGAGGTCGAGGGCCGGGATTTGTTCCAAGTTGCGGGCAAGCGTCTGCACCATGGCAAAGGTGGCTTGTCCTGCCCAAGACTTTTCACGTGCATCGAACACCGAGGTGCTGATGCCGGGATTGACCCTGGCAAACTTGCTGTGGTTTTGAATGATGAGTTCGTCTCGATGCGCCAGCACACAGGCCTTGGCATTTGGGTGGGCAAGAAACTCTCCGGCCGTGCCGGACAGGCAGATCGTCTTGCCAGCACCGGTCGGGGCGACCCCCAGCGTGTTGCCGTGGGACTTGAGTGCGCTGACACAGCGGCTGACAAACTCGCGTTGGCGGGGTCGCAAAATCATGGCCGGGCCTCCTTCACGATGCCCAAGCTGGACGAGTAGAAACAGGTGGCGCAGAATTGGCAGCCCTTGCTACGGTTAATGGTGCTGCGCCGCCAGACCCACCGTTCGATCCGCCACCCGAGCTGCCGCGTGGCACGTTGCCCATCAGCGCTGAATAGTCCTTGTGCTCGGGCTGAATAGCCGCCTTGATGACATTTTTGTCATCGCCGTTCTGGTCTTTTTCAACATCAATACGGGCAACGAACTCGATACTGTCGAGATCGACAAAGCCCTTGATGCGGCGAGCGCTCTGCGCTTCTTGCGAATTGTCCGCAGGATGAATACCCCGTGCGGAGTTCAAAATGGCGCGCAGGAAACTACGCCCGATGTTCGACCACTCTGGCCCCTTCGGGCTGGATAGCCCGATCAGGCCAAATACCACGCGCTTGGCGAACGGCCCTTCCAAAAGGGTGAACTTGGCGTTGAGGTAGATCGCCCCCGTCTTCTCCGAACGGGTAGCGTACCCTCCTGCCCAGCCTTGGCTGAGGTCGTCGTAGCCTCCCGGACGGATGACCATGATGACCTTGGCCAGTGTCTTGGGCGGAATCAGTGCATATTCGCGCTGGTCTTCGGCATCGTTCAGATCCGTCCAAGCGGTGTTGTTGGAAAAATTGTTCATGAAGATTCTCCTGTGTGTATTGATGCGCGGGGTGCGGTGATTTTGGAAATAAGGCGACCGAGATGCGGCTCTTCGACGATGTCTAGCCGACCCGAACGATCTTTAGCGGGGTAACCCCAGGGGTTGATGTGCTGGCAGACGAAGGCGCGGTAGGGCGTGCCGTCCTCCGTCTTCAAGACGACCATCGAGATGACCTGATCGACGATGCCGGGCAGCTCCAGGGATGCCTTGGAACCCTCAATCTGAGGAGCGAACAACTTCCGTCCGAAGTCATCCGCTTTTTCGTCGAGGATGCCGACCAACCAGATGTCCTTGTCGCGAACGTGCTGGAGTTGGGTCAGCCAGCCAATCAGTTCGCTGGCATGCAGACCATAAGCACCCCGGGTGTCGGGTTTGCCGGTTTTTTCCGAGAAGGCCTGTGGTTGGCCTTTGGCCCATTGCAGACACAGGCGACCGGCCACTGTGATCGAGTCCACAAAGATCAGCGTGTATTTACCGAGCATGGCGGGGTCGCCAAACTGCGTGCAAACCTGGTCGAAGTGCGCTTGGCTGTAAGCTTGATCATCGCGCAGAGCCGGATTGGGACCGCCGATGTAGCAGGCCAGATCGCGGCACTCCTGCCAGGTACGCGGACGCACGCTGTCGCCCGGCCAGCCGAGCACGGCCAGGTCACCGGCCTCGAGATCGATGAACAAGGTGCGGGCTGCATCGGCGGTTTTGAGCAAGGAGGTCTTGCCAACACCCGAAGGCCCGAGAATCACGCCCTTGGAGCCACGTACTTCAGCGAGCCGCTGTTCGGCGGAAATGAAGGGAAAGCCCATATCAGACCTCCCCGCCGAAGATGTTGGCAATCTTGTCCGTGCCGAGCGCGCCCCGCGACCGGACAAGGTCGTGCAAACGGCGCAACGAATGCAACTGGCAAACGATTTCTGACGATTTGATTTCCAGCCCCTGGATGGCGAAGGCGAGATCGTCGACCGAGGCACAAGCCAGCCCCAGGCCATCGATGTCGGGTTGGCCGCCATGTCCGGGGACACGAAGGGTGGCCGGCAGGTCGGAGAGCGACAGGGTTTTCTTGCGCAGAGCGTCTATGAGGTTTTTAAGCATGGTGGTCACGAAGAAAGTAAAGCGAGACGGAAGCTGGGCTTACCCACCTTGACGGTCCGCGCGGGAATGAACTGGCTGCGCAGGGATGAGGCCCACGCGTTGAACTTGGTCTCGCTGACCCGGTATGCGCACTCGACGTACTCGTCGGGGTTGTCGCCAGCAGTAGCAATGCGGGCAACGATGTCGACCAGCTGCACCTGATCCCACTCGACCTTTTTGGGCAGGTCGGCGGTGATACGCACTACCCCGTCATCGAAATGCACGACGCCGCTATCCTTGCCTTGCACCAGGCGTACCTGTTTCGCCTGCTCGGCGTACTTCAGGCTCAAGGCGTGATCGATGTGCTCTACTTCGTCCTTGGCGGTACGAAGTAGATCAGCGGCGCGGTTTTTGAGATGGAACAGCGCAGCGGCATCAAGCTCAGCCAGCGCAGATGCGGGCATCGCCGTGACTTGCTGGCTGGTGAAGGTTTGTGCAGGCGAGTTCATGCCACACCTCCTGCCAATGTGCCGGGCGCCACACGAGCCGACGTGCTCTTGTGCAGGCACTGCGCCTCAAAGCCCTCAATGTCTTCGATGCGGTACAGAACGCGGCCCTGCAATTTCAAGTACAGGGGCCCGAGGCCCTCTGACCTCCAGCGTTCAAGGGTGGCTTCCGATACGTCCCAGCGTTCAGCCAATTGGCGCTGGTTCTGATGTTTAACACTCACGTCTTTCTCCTTTCAGGTAATTGCGAAAACGTGAGGGCAGTTTGGGCTTCAGGGGGTGGGCAAACCGGTGGGCGAGGTGGACAGAAATCGTGGGCAAAAACGGTAAATGCACCAGCAGGCATCTGTTCCTCAAGGCGGCAAGCGCTTTCCAGTCAGCGTGATGTGCCCCGACTGGAGCATGACAAAATGAGTGACAAATAAGTTGTCTTGCGACAGATTCCATGACACAATACAGTCACTCATTTGTCGCTCTTTTGCCAAGCGCGACATTCTCTAAGCCATCAAAGGAGATGTTTATGGCCCGTAACATGCCTGTCCAAGAAATCGATGCCCTCATGGCCATCGTGCTCAAGCATCCAGACGGTATTGGAATAGCGGCGCTTGAAGTGGCCATCGCAGAGCGCTTGCTAGCGCCGATGAACCGCCGAACCCTTCAGCGTCGACTCGAGCGACTGATCGAGAATCAACAAATTGAAGTTGCTGGCGATAGTGTTGCCCGTGTCTACAAACCGAGCTCAAAAAACGCCGTAGTCCAGCCGCAAGGTGGCGCTCAAGCAGTATCGACAGGAGTCGCTGAAGTCGAACTCTACGTGCCTGTGTCAATAGAGGGCGCAATAATCCGCGACCAAGTACGGCAAGCATTGATGCACCGTCGCCCGGTCGGTTATCAGCGTGAATTTCTCGCGGACTATGAACCCGGGGTGACGTGGTACTTGCCTGAATCGACCCGGGTTCAACTGCATGAAATGGGGCGCACCCCCAAAGGAGAACTCCCTGCTGGCACCTACGCCAGGGACATACTCAACCGCCTGCTGGTCGACCTTTCCTGGGCGTCCTCTCGCCTGGAGGGCAATACCTACAGCCGGTTGGATACCCAAAACTTGATTGAATTTGGTCAGGTAGCGCAAGGCAAGGACGCCCAAGAAACGCAGATGATCCTGAACCACAAGGCCGCCATCGAGATGCTGGTTGAAGATGCCGATGAGGTGGGCTTCGACGCGTTCACGTTTCAGAACCTGCACGCCGTCCTGTCACAGAACTTGATGCGCGAGGATGCGGCCAGTGGACGTTTGCGTCGCCGGCCCGTGGAAATTTCTGGCACCGTGTTTCACCCTTTGGCCATGCCCCAGGTACTGGAAGATTACTTTCGCTTGCTGCTGGCAAAGGCCGATGCCATCCCGGATCCGTTCGAGCAGGCATTTTTTCTGATGGTGCAATTGCCCTACCTGCAACCGTTTGAAGATGTCAACAAACGCGTGTCGCGCATCGGCGCCAACATTTCGCTGATCAAACACAACCTGTGCCCACTGTCATTTATCGATGTGCCTGAGCGCGCCTATGTGGATGGCACTTTGGGCGTGTACGAGCTTAATCAGATTGAGTTGCTGCGCGATGTTTTTGTGTGGGCCTATGAGCGCTCCTGCCAGCGCTACTTGGCCATCACCCAAACCATGGTTGATCCGGATCCCTTGAAAATTCAATACCGGGAGGCATTGACCCAGGCGGTGCAAACCGTCATCAGAGGACAACTGATCCCCACCGCAACGGCGATCCGGCAACTGGCCAGCGAATCAGCCAATGGACAAGATGTTGACGCATTTACCCGCCTCTTGACTGAGGCAATCGAGCAGCTTCATGAGGGCAGTGTTGCGCGCTACCGACTCAAACGATCTGAGTTCTTGGCTTGGAAAGCAATGATGAATACCAGCAAATAGTTGGTGCTGATGAGAAAAAGCCCGGTCACTTGCGTGCCGGGCTTTTCAATGGGTCGAGAAATGCTTTGGAGATCAACCCTTCGGCGGGAACGGGTCATTGCCGTAGCTGTTGCGCTCGCGGATGCGTCCGTTTTCACCGTGGATCAGAACTTCGCTTTTCTGGTTGGTCGCAATATCGCGGGCCGCACGCTCGGCTTCTGCCTGAGTACGATGATGCGAGGTATCGCGCTGATTTCCTTCGCCGCGTACGGCCCAGCCGTTTTCGCGAGAGACTACGTGTTGATTTTTGCCGCTCATTTCAAGTCCTTTCAGGATGGGGAGGATGGGATTCTTGGGTGCGTTGTCATGCTTTTCGTATCAGTCACCTCCTCTCCAAAATCACAAAATCGGGTTTCAGCCAGTAGCTACCCTTGTGGTCTGATTCCACGAAGGTGTCAAACACCACCCTGTGCCGCTTGACGATGTCAGCGGTGCGGAAGGTAGCCGCTTCAACACCAAGCGCCTCGGCGATGTGGCGCTTGTGAACTTCGTCGCCATCCGCGTCTTCGAGGATTTTCAGGAAGCTGAACACCTGCGGGGAGAGCTTGTGTTTTTCACCCTCAATGAGCGCCACCCGTTGCGTATGCATCAGCCGTAGCGAAGTTTCGTCAGAAGTCTCAACCGCTCCCGGACCAACCAGGTAGGCGTCCAGGTTTTCAATGACGAAGCCCGCCTTGCGGATGTGTGCCACCGCACGTAACGGAACGACCAATCGGTCTGCCAAGACTGAGTTGCGTAGTTGCTCAATATCGCTGGTAGTAATGATCACTTCCGCGCCGGGAGCCACCAGTGCATTCAGCTTTGCATGGACAGCGTCTGCTGACGATGGCAATCGCCGTCCAAAAAACAGGGTTCGGCGTTTACGGCGATGCTCAATTTCGCCCAGTCGCCAGAGCACGCCATCAATGACGGGCTCGACGACGAACCGCGTGTTCAATTGCAATGCACTGGCCAGCCAACGAGCAATTTTCAAAGGCTGCGCCTGCCAAAAATGTGCCTGCTCCCGAGTCAGATCGATCCAGCCGCAGTTCCGACAATATCCACGGTAGCCGACGTCCGCTTTGCCAGCGGCGGGATTTGCTTGCGGACGGATAGTTTCGTTACAGCAATCCCTGCACACGACATTGCCAGCCACGTCGTTGCTGAGCGTCAGCACCCCCATATCCTGCAAGTGTGCGTAGAGCACGGGCTTGCCGCTCAGCCAAACGGCATCGGGTGCCAGGTGTGGCACGTCCTGCTCGAGCAAGCAGCTCAGCTCGATGAGGGACTGGTCGTTCAGTGCGGCATTGCCAACCATTACGACAGCGCCTCGGCAGGAGTTTCCGTGGCAACCGGGTTAGTGGATTCTGGGGGCAACGGCTGCATGACGCCCAAAGCCACCAACAGTGCCTCGACCAGTTTGGCATCCGCCTCGTCCATGGCGCGCAGATTGCTGATGCCGCTTTGCTTCAATTCGATATGCAGGACTCGACTGGCCTTGCCATCGTCGACCGGCAGAAAGTAAAGCGTGACGACGGCCTCCACAATATTGAAGCCATGGCCCATCAGACTGTGGTCGACCTGATGCGACTTGACGCAGTCCAGCACATCGGGGGCATCTTTCTCGCCAGGCGGTTTGATGACGTAGTCGCAGTGCGGGGAGCGGTTGGCGCGAACCTTGACCTGCGACAGACGAATGCGCTCGATCCGATGCGCACCCAAATCGACTTGGGTGTCGTCGAAAAGATCAAAGCCATCACGCAGCCGGTTCAGAAAAAACATCGGCTGCTTGATAGACTGAGGCTGCAACACCTTCCTGAAAATGTGCTTGCCCAACTGGTCGAGCACTGCTTTCTGGATCTTGGCGCCGCCCGGTGCCAGGATATCGATGACCCCGCTGGCTGGGTAGATGACGACATCCATGCCCATCGGCGGTCGTACATCGCGCCAATAGGTGCGGTTATCCCCGCCGAATTCGAGCTGACGCTGGGCGTTGTCTTCGATCAGGATGCCCAGCTGCAATCCACCGTCAAGGTGGCGGTCGAGAGAATCGACCTGGCAGGCTCGTGGAGTACTCTTTCGCGGCGTGAAGGCAATGGCCAGCGCCAACTCCAAGGCGCGAATATCCTCTGTATCACGAAACAGGTTGTCGGCCGGTGGCACCTGCAGTCGTTTCCAACCGCGCTTACCGATCCGTTGATTGACGCCGCAAATGGCCTCGGCTGCAGAGAACAATTCCGGCCAGTTGGCCATGACCCACAAGGCACGCTCGGCATCGCTGGAAAACTTTGGGAAATCCTCATGCAAGGCCGCATCTGGACTGGCGATGTTGCGCAACGCGTCCACCCCGGGCCGATTGGCCAAGGCATGCACCCGCCGCAACTCGCTGTGGATATGTTTACGCTGTTCATCACCGAGCGCGTCGGTGGCATCAATCAGTGCCGGCACAAGCATCGAAGCCGACATCGCCCAGTCGTGATCGTCCGGCAAGCTGATCTTGCGCGAGATAAAGTAGAACTGCCAGGTACGCGGCGGCACTTGGCGGATGAGTTGACGATAGTTGAAAGCAGCCATCTTTGTCTTCCTTTCTTGTTGGGCCGCCGTGCTGATGCAACTCGGTACGCCGGACGCCGTCGTTAAACTCGGATACACTCAAAACCCACCATACAACGCACAACAAAGCAAAAGTCATTTGTTCGTTATATCGGGTGTTTTGGTTAATTTAATGGCAAATGATTGTCTTGTCAAGGTGGTGCGGATTCGTTCGAAATAATGTATCTTTACAGTCTCTGAAGATATTTGAGGCTCGCGTCACACACGCATGGGCAAAGACAGGAGAAAACGTGGCAACCCCTCTGGGCGACAAAATACGCAAGCTGCGCCGGGACCGAAAATTGAGCATGGAAGCGCTGGCGGCCGCAGCCGAGATGAGCAAGAGCTATCTGTGGGAGCTGGAAAACAACGATGACGCCAACCCCACCATGGACAAAGTAGCGCGTTTGGCGAAGGTGTTGGATGTGACGCCGGAGTTTTTGGCTCACGATGAACAGGCCGACACGCCACAGGATGCCTTCGACAAGGCGTTTTTCCGCAATTACAAAGGGCTCAAACCTGAGACCAAGCAGCAACTGCTGGAAATTCTCAACACCTTGAAAAAAACCCAAAAATGACAGCCCCGACGACCGGGCCGGTTCCATGGGCAAACCGGCTGACGAAATTGCTCAACCAGTTTCATGCCGTGCATGGTGGTGATCGATTTCCGGTCGATGTCGAGATGTTGATCAGGCAAACCCCGGAGCAGTTCGAGACTGGGGAGCCGATTGCCATCCAGGGGCAAGTGGACCTAGACAAAAAAATGGACACCGAGTTCCTTTAAAGGTTTCAATGCAACCTGAGAGGAATTTTCATGAGACGCAATTTCAGTCAACAGTTCAAAGAGCAAGCTATAGCGCATGTGCTTGATCATCCACAAGAGCCTATGAAGGCGTTGGCTCAATCATTGGGTGTGGGCTACTCCACGCTGGATGAGTGGGTCAGGCAGCACAAGCGGGCCTTAGGCATGGCAACTAGTGGTGAGCTAAGCGCTGAGCAACAGCGAGTACGTGCATTGGAGCGCGAGGTACGCCACCTACGGGAGGTCAACGAGATCTTAAAAAAAGCGCACGTGTACTTTGTGAGCAATCCAAGTGGGCCAAGTACACGTTCATGACACAGCACTTGGTTGAATACCGCATGGCAGCACTGTGTCAAGCTTTAGGTGTGAGCCGCTCGGGCTACTACGCGTGGTGCAAGCGCCCACAGCGCTGCACCTCTTTACGCAGCGCCATTGAGCGTTGCCACGCCCAGCACAGAGGGCGAGTTGGTGCGCCAGCGCTGCATGCGGACTTGGCACACTTGGGCTTGGGTGTATGCGCACGTACGGTGGGACGGCACATGCGTGCGATGGGCTTAAGGGCCAAATTTGCGAAGAAATTCAAACGCACCACCGACTCCAACCACACACTGGGCTTGTTGCCCAACGTGCTGCAACGCCAGTTCCAGGTCGATACGCCCAACCAAGTGTGGGTAGGCGACATTACCTACATACGCACTGGCCAGGGTTGGCTGTACTTAGCCACTGTCATTGACCTGTTCAGTCGTGCAGTAGTGGGGTGGCAAATGAGCACGCGAATAGACGCAAGGCTGGTCAGTGACGCCTTGCAAGCCGCACTGTTAAGTCGTGGTGAGCCCACGTGCGTGATGGTGCATACCGATCAGGGCAGTCAGCTTGGATTCAAGGAGTCGTCGCAACACCAGTTGCTTGACCCTCGGATAGTAGCGCATCAAGCGCTTCGGCAGGTGTTCTCCATCCAAGAGTTTTTCGAGGCCTGCCATTAAGCGCGGCGGCTACTGCGTCGAGCTCACGTTCGCCATACCTGCTCATGTCGGTTCCTTTGGGAAAGTATTGGCGTAGCAAGCCGTTAGTGTTCTCGTTTGTCCCGCGTTGCCATGGGCTTCTCGGATCGCAGAAATAGATTTCCAGTCCTGTCTCGATTCGAAGTTGGGCGTGTTGAGCCATCTCCATTCCCTGATCCCAAGTTAAAGACTTCCCCAAGTAATTTGGCAATGTCGAGATCTTCAATGCAATTGCATCACGTATCGCCTCTGCACCATGTCCGGCCAAGGCTGGTCCGTTCTTTACAGAGGCTCCGACACCATGACCAGGCATGGGTGGCAGATGCAACAGCATTGTGAATCGTGTCGTGCGCTCGACCAGAGTGCCGACCGCTGAACTATTCAGTCCGATAATCAGATCTCCCTCCCAATGGCCGGGGACGGCACGATCGGCGATCTCTGCGGGCCGCTGACTGATCATTAACTCCGGCGTGATGAAGTGTCTACCGCGCTGACGTGTCCTTGCTTGCGGCGCTCGCAAAGCCCGGCCCTTACGCAGGCAGGCTGTCAGCTCACGTTTGAGTGCGCCCCGACCTTGTATATAAAGCGCTTGATAGATGGCTTCATGAGAGACGCGCATGGATGCATCATCGGGGAATTCGAGCTTGAGTCGTCGGCTGATTTGCTCCGGGCTCCAGCTGCTGCCCCATCGGCGATCCGCGCGCTGGCCATGACGACGGCCGTTCCAAGGCACTTGTGGTCCCGGCAGTCGTTTGCCACACGTATCCAGTATGGTTCCGGCAAGCCGATCTTGAACATAGTTCCTCAGTCTGTCGTTGAGCGCAAGCTTGGCTACCTTGGGTCGCTGCGCCGCACGTTCGGCCTTCCACTGCGCCACCGTGGCTCGGTATTGCAGTTTCCCGCCCCGCGTTGCTGCGTTGCGACGTAACTCGCGCGAGATGGTCGAGGGTGCGCGTCCAAGCCGGCGAGCGATCTCCCGTACACCAATTTGCTGAGCATGTAGAAGGGCAATCTCTTCTCGCTCCGAGAACGACAGGTATCTACCTGAAATAGGCCCCAAGTTCGTCGGCGGAACGCCTCCTGCTTGACGAAACCACCGTGGGCCGAGTGGCTGAGAGACGCCAGCGGCCAGGGCTGCATCCTCGCTTTGCAAGCCCGCCGAAATACGCTCCCAGAACGCCTGCTTGGTGAGCCGCTGATTGATCCCAGGCCGGCCTGGCGAATGCATCGCAGGCCGGCCAGTTTGCGCTTGCATCCACCCCTTTTCTCTTCCCATAAAACACCTCCATAGTTGAGATGTTGCGACAACCGATTGAATCCACCCAGTACGCAAGTGCTGATTACAAAGCGGTACTCAAGGGCTATCGCTGCATTCAAAGCATGAGCAGACGGGGCAATTGTTGGGATAACGCCGTTGCTGAAAGTTTCTTTGCAACGCTGAAGAAGGGCGTAGTGCATGGCGAGTATTTCGCCACCCACCGGCAAGCCAGACAGGTCATCTTTGAATACATCGAGGTTTACTACAATCGCATTCGCAGACACTCAACCAACGGCTGGCTTAGCCCAGCAGCGTTTGAGCGTTTACACTACCAGTCTTTAGAGGACTCGACTGTCTATTAATTTGTCTAGGTCCAAAGTCATGGATCCGGAGTTCGAGGGCGCGCTCTTCAACCTCAATGCCGGCCAGCCCGACAAAGGCAACTGGGCCATCATCTACAACCAAGCGATCAGTTCGCCGGGGCGAATTCGGTTCACGCTGGCGCATGAGCTTGGGCACTACTTGGTACACCGTCATTTGCAGGAGTCGTTCAACTGCAGCGAGGCCGACATGCTGCATTGGGACAGCACCGAGCGGAAAATGGAGGGGGAAGCCGATTTGTTTGCCTCTTACCTGCTGATGCCCATTGACGACTATCGCAAGCAAGTGACCAGCAACACGGTTGATCTGGATGTCCTGGGCGGCTGCGCCGACCGCTACGGCGTGTCGCTGACAGCGGCCATATTGAAGTGGCTGGAATTCACACCCAAGCGCGCCGTGCTGGTGATGTCTCGCAATGGCGTTGTGCAGTGGGCATGCGGCAGCGAGTCGGGCAAATGGCTGTCTATCGCTTTGAATAAGAAGTTGCCGAATGGCCAGCGCCGCAACCTGTCCGAGCAAAGCGCCACCGTCTTGCATGCCGATGCAAATGTGGATCGCTACGGCACCGAAGTCGATGCGCGCGTCTGGTTTCCCAGCGAGCCTGCAGGCATGACCCTGCGAGAGATGCGCATCGTGTCCGATCAATACCGGCAAACCATGACACTGCTCATCCTGCCGCAGGAAATCAAACCGTGGGAACGGGACAAATCAGACGAAGATGACGCAGATGACAATGGAGGCCTGGAAAACGCCTTTGATCGCATCCTCAACGGCCAACCGCCAGCGCGGTAAGCCTTAGCGGCAAGCGTGTGCGGTCTTCGATAAGCTGGTGGCATCCGGCATCCCAACCCACAATTCGTCAATAAAATACTCGGACATCACCTGTCCGCAGAGCCAAGCCCTGCCCCGCATCTTGTGCTACGACTTCGCAATCATTGGCAATTCCCTGATCGGAATTTTGGCCGTCACCCATTGAAATGGCAGCAGTTCTTCACAACGAAAGGCTGCCATGTCAATTTTCGAACACCGTCTCACTCAACGCCCCCACAAGGGTCAAGTCATTCCCCGGCATCCGCACCTCGAGATCGCCGAATTGCTGGCCACGGCCATATTGCGGTCGCGTTCATACGCGACTCCCGGCGACACCTTCAGCGCAGATATTGAAACTTCTGCCGAAGCGCAGAAGATAAGACTTGGCTTCTCTGGCGACCAGAGCGTTCATACGAACCCGTCTCAACCAGAAGGAGTTTTTGTATGACAGCGCACGCAACCACCACAACCCCCATCGCCGCTCAACTGGCGCAATTACCCACGCTTTCCATGGAAAATCTCTGGGCGCTGTGGGACGATTTTTTTGATCGTCGCCCGGGCAACCATCACCGCACCTATCTGGAAAATCGCATCGCCTACAAGCTTCAAGAGCGCGCCTTCGGCGGCTTGTCTGGTGCCCTGCGGCGCAAATTGGAAAAGATTGGCGAGACGGGTGAAGTTCCCAACCAAAAACGCCGTAGTGAAAATCAGCTCGCTGTCGGCACCACCTTGGTCCGCGAATACAACGGGATCGAGCACAGAGTTGTCATCAAGGAAGATGGGCGGTTCGAGTACCAGGGGCGCCCCTACAAAAGTCTGTCGGGCATTGCCAAGGCGATTACCGGCACCCAATGGTCTGGCCCCGTGTTTTTTGGGATCAAACCATCGGCTACAAGAAAAGGGAGCCGAACATGAAAAACCCAACCACTGGCCAACCCAGCCTGACCCCAAAACGACGCTGTGCCATCTACACCCGCAAGTCCACCGATGAGGGTTTGGACCAGGAATACAACAGCCTGGAGGCCCAGCGCGACTCCGGGTTGGCATTCATTGCCAGCCAGCGGCACGAGGGCTGGATCGCCATCGACGATGGCTACGATGACGGCGGGTTTTCTGGTGGCAACACCAACCGCCCGGCCTTAAAGCGCCTGCTGGCCGACGTGGAGGACGGCAAGGTTGATGTCATCGTGGTCTACAAAATCGACAGACTATCGCGCTCACTCTCGGACTTTGCTCAAATCGTCGATCTGTTTGACGCGCATGGCGTGACCTTCGTCTCTGTCACCCAGCAGTTCAACACGACAACCAGCATGGGGCGCTTGATGCTCAACGTGCTGCTGTCCTTTGCGCAGTTCGAGCGCGAGGTGACCGGTGAACGCATTCGCGACAAGATTGCCGCGAGCAAGGCCAAGGGGATGTGGATGGGCGGCGTGCCGCCGCTGGGCTATGACGTAAAAGACCGCAAGTTGGTGATCAACGAGCCGGAGGCTGAACTGGTCAGAGACATATTTTCGCGTTATGCGGAACACGGCTCGGCGGCTCGGCTGGTGCGGGAGCTTGAAATTGAAGGGCACACCACCAAGTCGTGGCAGACCCAGTCCGGGTCTTACCACCATGGCCGCACCATCGATCAGCAATTTCTCTTTGTGCTGCTGCGCAACCGGCTCTACCTCGGCGAGATCACGCACAAAGGGCAAGTCTTTGCGGGGCAGCACCAGGGGATTGTGAATCAGCAACTCTGGGATGCTGCGCACGTCATCATTGCCGAGCGTAAGCGTGGAACGCGCGACCGCCACAACGAATCCCCTGCGTTGTTGGCCGGCCTGCTCTACGCACCGGATGGTCAGCGCATGTTACCGACCTACACCCAGAAGAAAAACGGCAAGCGATATCACTACTACGTGCCCTATTTGGAAAAACGGCAGACTGCGGGGGCCACCAAGAAGCCTGGCGTGGGCGGCATGGGCGCGTTACCTGCGGGGGAAATTGAAGCCACCGTGCTGGCGCAGGTACACCGCGTTTTGCAGAAGCCGGAGATGGTCATCGGCATCTGGCGCGCAAGCCTGTCACTCAAGGAACGGGCTGAGCTGGATGAACCGACGGTGGTGGTGGCCATGCGCCAGATCAGCACCGTTTGGGCGCAACTGTTCCCAACGGAGCAGCACCGTCTCATGCGCTTGTTGATCGAGCGTGTCCAGATGCATCACGATGGCTTGGATATTGTGTGGCGGGAAGACAGTTGGCATCGCTTCCGCCGCGAACTGGAGCAGCACCCCTTCGTTGCCGAACAACGGGCAGCCATCGAAGAAAAGAAAAACGAAACGGTATGGGAGGCAAGCGCATGAGCCCCGAGAATTTAATGAGGCGGAGCGTGGAGGTAAAGACGTCCGGCGCGCCACGTCAATACGAGGACGCAGGGCGCTCGGTGACGTTTGTGCCGCTAACCATCAAGCGTCGGCATACCGCGAAGCTGCTGCTACCGCCACCGGGCTGCGAAGACGCGAGGATCACCGCCTCACTGGATTTGCCAATGATCCGTACCCTGGGCAAAGCGTTTTACTGGCAGAAGCTGCTCGACTCAGCTCAGGTGGCCAATGCCACCGAACTTGCCCGCCAACTCAAACTGGAACCCGGCTGGGTGGCCGAAGTGCTTCGCCTGACGCGACTGGCACCGGATATCGCGCAGGCCATCGTCGATGGTCGGCAGCCACGACACCTGAATTTGCATGCTGTGCGCGGGCGGCAGGCCGAGGTGCCGGTGAGTTGGGTGGCGCAAAGAGTGATTTTTGGATTCACCGCGCCGCATGGCCAGACAAGCCTTGAGAGATTTGCTGAACCTTCACCTCGTAATACTCCAGCGCCATCTGAGCCAGCTCGTGAGGAAGGCGGCTTTTAACTGGGCTCCCCATATAATTTTCCGGTGGAGGATACGTTACCCCTCGACTTGTCAGCGAAATCACTTCAAGCCGATCTGGGTGGAATTTGATCTCCAGATCGCCGTCATACACAAGGTTATCGACTTGTCCCGAGCCATTGAAAATCCCCTTGTGAATGCGGCCGCCGCCCGGGCCACCCGTAATTGTTAGGCCCCCTGACCGGTTGACCACGATCTCTTGAATCGAATGCTCGTCGGTGTTTCTTGCCTGTACGAGATAGCGCAGCAGGTCGTCTTCTTTGCGCCACCGATTTACCTCACTCAAATGCCGTTGAGATCCGCCGTCAGCATGGAGCCCCTTTTCCAGCTTGTTCCATGCGCGGTCAAGATAGTGCAGGAAGTCCTTCCAGGATTTTTCATAGCTGACCATGTCGGCGGCAGATTGCATCCGCAGGAGCGCCTCACGCGCCCAGGCAAGTTCGTTCACGTCCATCACACCCCCCTAATCATTTTCGATGGCATCAATACTACTGGCATGTATGCTTTGCACACCATTGCCAACGTCGAACCGTATCCGACGAAGAAGTCGTAACTCGTTGTCAGAAAAGGCGTTCTGCGTGTGCTAAACCAGCACGGTTCTCCACTATTTTTTGAGAACAGAGAGTAGAGAAGAATCGAACGGCTCAAGAAACGGGCCGGAATGGTGGGGTAACTCTATGGGATCGGCACACGCAGAATGGCGCGGAACCCCACGTGGCTTGGGGGAAAGCCAGAAACGAAAAAGCCGACTGAGAACAGTCGGCTTTGGAAATTGGTGGCTTGGGGCGGAATCGAACCACCGACACAGGGATTTTCGATCCTTGTGTCGGGTCAGCCGATGGAAAGCAAAGCTTTGATGTTTTCACGCACCTGCCTCAACTGAGATAGGGAAATTTTAGATTTAAATTTTGCTTTACGCTCACGCCAATCTAATGATTTGACCTGATCTGAAAGCACGACGCTCGTTGTTTTGCCAGTTTCAACTGCAACCTCAAACGGGTAGCCCTTCACTTTTGTTGAAATTGGGCAACATACTGCTAGGCTTACTTTGTCGTTGTAGCTGGCCGGACTTAATACCAATGCCGGTCGATGCCCAGCCTGCTCGCGACCTGCTTGAGGATCAAACTCAAGCCAAACTATATCCCCCGCATCGGGAATATAAGATTTAGGCACTATAGATTCTCCTTGCCGACGGGCTGACCAAAACTTTCCTCACCGTGAATATTGTCCAACGTAATCCCAGCCAGTAAGTCTTCGAGGCGAGTGCTTTCAGGTGCAATGGGTTCAACAATGATTTTCCCCTTGACGACGTTGATGTTGACAGTCTGGTCAACAGACAACTGAGCTAATTCCATGATCGAACTCGAAATCCGTAGTGCAGGGCTATTGCCCCATTTTTTGATAGTTGCTTGCATTTCGACCTCCCTCCTATGTTTCTACATTGTAGATACATTGATTGACATGGTCAATCAGGTTGGTCGAGTCTGTGTTCAAACGCGCTGTTAACCTTTTTTCAGTTACCTGCACCCCAAACAACAAAGCCCCAGCGCATTTACGCTAGGGCTTAAAACTTTGGTGGTGCAAAAGAAACAATGTCGATACTTGTCTTACTTGGATGTGAGCAATTGGGCGTAGTTAGGAGCGTTCTGAGAGGGAACAATTGCGCAAAAACCTTTGCCTATACAAAATAGCGGTATGCAGGTGGCTGACCGGAGCGTATCCACTGATCGAAGCAATCCAGCTTTGGCAACACCTCAAAATGTTTGAACCAGTTTGACTCACGTAGTGCTAGCCCGGCGCGTAACGTCGAGACATGGTGCGGTGAATGGCATCTCTTCAGAGGCGATATACCTGTTGTCGGTCCTCAGGCTCAGGAAGCTTCGGCATCGGGAAATTCCCGTGGGAGTAATAAAACGGATCCGGTGCTGTTGCGACGCTTCGATCATGGCTGGCTGTGCTAACGTTCTTCTGAAGTCTGTGGATGTCCCGCTCTCACCCAGCGTGATGATGGCTCCACGTGCAAAGAGTCGGCGCCACCTCAGGGTGGCGTTCGTCTTATAAAGTTCGGTTGCTGATGGGTCGAAGCTCGATGCGCGAATTGCTCTAAGAGTGCTCTGGAGTGCGCCCTAGGCTTGACTACTATGCGCAACGTTTCCGATAGGTTACCCACCGCAGGCCCATTCAAAGTAGGTAATCGGGCATCAGGGCGCGCGCAGGGGTTTCGCGTAGGGATGTCATCGCCTTCGTCTGAAAGTACAAAAAAACGTGGATACTGCACCCATGCTCTTGGGAAACTTTTTGGGCAAAAGTAGTAAGTGGTACGGCGTCGCTGTTTTCAAGCGGGGTGATCGTGGTGCTTTTTTTTTGGCGACGCTCTGAGCAAACTCTCAAGGGATGATAGCGCACACAGATCGTCCTGCGCTTCTATTCTGCCATCACCAGCTCTCCGGCTTTCGTAACGTTGAGTGCGGAATACGGTCTGGCAATTGTGCAGCTTGCAGATGCACGGGGCTTAGCGGTTTTGACCAATGAGCGTGCTTTGAGAGGTCCGTTGAAATTCTCCGGTGATCGTGCCCCGGAATCGGCGCAACCAATCCCAACCGGATGTCATGGTGGTAATTACGTACTGCTGCGAGAGCGGCCTCAAGGTCGGTGTCGTTGCTACACACAACAGCCTGTTCGTAGGAGCCTGTCCACGCTCCTGTAATCAAGTCAGCAGCAAGGTTGACGTCGGTCTTCTTCTCGTTGAAATCATAGACTTGTACAAGGGCTCTATGACGTTTTGTGTGGATATTGACTTTCAACAGAAATGTACATGTCTGACTGATCGGGGTAAAGCGGTTAGCATCGGGTTGGCTGGCAGGTGCTTCAGTTTGGACATTCGCAAGTAGGCAATCGTGATGAAGTTTCCAATATTGCGAAAGCCTCTGGCCGCAATCTTCGTTTGCTGCAGCAGGCCGTTCATGGCTTCAACATAGGCGTTGCTGCGCCCATCAAGCATGCCGCGAACAACACCATCAAAGTGACTTCTAATCGTGGCAGCCAGCCTTTTGAAAGGTTCGAGCCGACTGCGCTTGGCCCAGCTTAGCCACTTGATCAATGCCTGCTTGGCGAACTCTTCACTGTTGGCATTGACTGCTTGGCTGTAGACCAAGCGTAGGCCCTGCTTGAGACGCCACGCGCGAGCGCTCTTGAGGGTCGAGCGTTGCAACCAATGCATGGCGCTGATTTGGCCATGAGTCCACTGGGACGGGTTCTTTCGCATACCCCAGAACAACTGTCGCAGCGTCTTCTTGTCTTGGAAACCATTCGTTTCTCGAACGGTTTGGATTGAAGTCCTCATCTCTTCGCGGCGCACCTCATCCATCGCTGTGTTGGCCAGCGCCACGACATGAAACCGGTCGTAGCTGATCTGTGCATGCGGCAACGATTGGGCAAGGCCTTTGGTGTAAGCCGCACTCATGTCAATGCAGGCGTGTTTAATGTTTCGCACGTCACCGCCGTGCGCTAGGAGGTCCTGCGCAAAGGCTTCAAGCGTGTGATGATCACGTCCAGGCGTGGCAAACAGCAGACGTTTGCGCGCCAAGTCATGCACAACCGTGATGTACTCGTGGCCGCGCTTGACGCTGGTCTCGTCAATGCCCACATGGGTCACATCATGCATGTCATCTTGGGCTCGTGCCAATCCGACGTAATGCGCCAACCGGCGCCATAGGCGCTTGGAACCAACCCGCATCTGCCGAGCAGTCTGAGCCACAGGTAACTCTTGGGCCAGCGACAACGCCAGCGCTTCAAACAACAACGTGAAACCGCTTCCTTCTTTAGCCCAAGGCACCGCCATCTGCGTGGTCTTGCCACAGCCCGTGCATTGAACACGCGGTACATCCGCATGCAACCAAGCCTCAAACTGAAAGAAGTCCAGATGCCGCCAACTGCGACTGATGCGGTCATGAATGCCTTGTTCAACCTGCCCACAACCAGGGCAGTCAGCACGTTTGGTCGTGTACTTGACCTCGAAATCGATCCGTCGCTTGGAAGTGTCGAGCTCAACCTTGGATACTTCCCAGGGAGCTTGCAGGCCAAGGGCGGTAGTAAAAAGTGCTTCGATTTGCTTGTTCATGGTCATGCCTGTCAAAGAGAAACAGCACTTATTGAACCACCAAACCGTATTTCTGTTGAAAGTCAATATCCACACAAAACGTCATAGAGCCCTAAAAGAGGTCTTAGCTCTGACAGAGGCCAACTATACAAAGTTCTAGTTAGATATATGCAACATCACAAACCTAAAATTGTATGCGCTGAAAATGTACCTAACTTAGCACGAATGCAAAAAGGTGCGGTGCTAGAAACTATAGTTAATGATTTTAGCGAGCAGGGTTATAAAGTCCAAGTGTGGGATCTTTTTGCTCCAGATTATGGTGCGCCGCAAAGTCGTAGAAGGCTATTTTTTGTTTGTACCAGAAATGATCTTGAGGGCGAACCTTTAAAACCAGAACCAAAATTTGTTGGTATGCATCGCGGAACCAAATGGGCAATCGAAGATTTGGAAAAAGTTATTGATGAGACCATTCCAAACCAAAGCCAGTATTTTAAGGCATCAAAAGCCAAAAAAGGGAATGGCCAAGGTGATGAACACTGCAAAGCAGACGAACCCTCTTACACAATTAGGGCAAACGCTAAGTCTCGAGTCCAATTTCATTATGAATTAGATAGAAGGCTAACGATCAGGGAGTGTGCTCGTCTACAGACGTTCCCCGACTCTTTTGTTTTTCCTCATTCTGCTACTTCAAATGTTATGCAAATAGGTAATGCAGTACCACCTATGTTGTCATATGAGGTGGCAACATCAATCAGAGAATTTTTATTAAAACAGGATTGATTAATATATGAAAGGAAATAGAGATGATGTTTTTGCTTATATTTTTTCAAAAGCGGATGAAGTTGGTTATATGGGGCTTGATTCAGCAAGGTCTGGAAAATTCCAAGATGAATTGGAAAATGATACTGAACTAATTAGAATTGCTGGAGAAAAGCTCTCCCGAAATTACATTAAGGATACCGTTTTAAACAACTATAGCAAGAAGGAGAGATATATATCAGAAGAAGATGTACTTAGTGTATTCGTTGAGTTGACAGGTATTTCTGTTTTAGGTGCAAAAAAGGATCTTGAGAATAGTGTTTTCAAAATCTCATATTTAGATGAGGAGTTTGAGTGTACTAGTTCAAGTATTAACGAATGGCAAACGGTTCTAAAACGATTCGGAAAAAGAAGTAGTGGAAAAACTAGATTTGCTTTTTTGACTTGTGGTGGTGTATGTAAGCAGCAAGATGAGCTTGCGGCTGTCGTAGATATTTTAAGCTCATACGGTGTAACAGCTCTCATCGTTAGGCCTAGTCAGAAACCTATATCAATAAAGTCGTATGTTAAAAATAAATCTGGTCAGCCTTTTAGCTTAGTTAAAACGGGCTTATCCAAGCCATTTCTCCTCCTAGCAGGTATCTCTGGTACAGGTAAAACCCGTTTTGTGCGTGAACAAGCAAAAACCTCTGGGCAGTTTGTTGAAACTTATTGTTTAACTTCGGTGCGCCCAGACTGGCATGAGCCGAGTGATTTGCTTGGTTATATTTCTCGTCTCGCAAAAGACGGAAAAGCCGAATACATCACTACCGATGTATTACAGTTTATCGCTAAAGCCTGGCGTGGAATTGTTGATAGTAACTTAACCGTTGAAGTTCATGAGAGCGAAGACCAAGGTAAGCGTTTAGTTGTGGCAGGCGAGCGTGATGAGTTAGATAAGGTACTGCCTTACTGGCTGTGTTTGGATGAAATGAACCTTGCCCCCGTTGAGCAGTATTTTGCTGATTATTTATCGGTTCTGGAAACCCGCGAATGGTGCTGGACGGGGGGTGGCTTTACTTACAGCAGTGATGCGCTATTAAAACCTGCCACCATTAAAGAAGTTTCTGATAAAGAAAAGCTGCGCGAAGCGCTAGGCTTTAACAACAGTGAAAATAAAAATTATGACGAGCTGTGGGCACATATTTGCCAATATGGTTTAGGCATACCGTTTAACCTGCTGGTGGCGGGCACGGTGAATATCGATGAAACCACCCATGGTTTTTCGCGTAAAGTGATTGACCGAGCGCTGAGCTTTGATTTTGGTGCGTTTTTCCCAAACGACTACAACGACTTTTTCAACCCTACCAGCTGCAATAAGCGCCTTAGTTATCCCATTTGGTCAAACGCCACCAAAGCAGACTTAACCAATACATCTGATGCTGATGGCACAAAAACTGTTGCGTTTTTATCGGCCGTTAATGCGGTGCTAAAAAATACGCTGTTTGAATTGGCTTTTCGTGCACTTAATGAATTATTGCTTGCGGTTGCCAGCAACCAACCACAAGATGGCTTGACTTTAAAAGCCGTGTGGGACGATTTTATGATGTGCAAGGTTCTGCCGCGAATCGAGGGCGATGCCGATAAACTCACCACATCCTATGGTAAGGACTTGTTGGTAGAACTCAACACTGTGCTGGCTGCTCAGTTAGCCCCAATTTGGTTAGCGCCTGAAACGGACGAAGAAAATCAACGCCCTGACTTGTATCGCGAGAAAATCGTGGCCGATGGTGCTACTGATGAGGAAAAAGTACTTCGCATACCTTGCCGTTCAAAAGCTAAGTTGAAGTGGATGAGCGAGCGATTAGCTAGCGCCACCTTCACCAATTTCTGGCCTTAATGGGTTGGTGTTGTTTGATGCTTTCTGCAATGAATGCAACCCATAAGCAAAACCCGTACAGCGATGGCGTAAGGAGTGGTAGGGAATGCCAGAGTTAATACGATTACAAACCCCCGACTTTGAGTTTTCGGTCTGGGCTAATGATATTAGCCAGCGGTTGAGCGTTTACCAGAATACAATGGCGCACAGGGCGAGCGCTAATCATGTACAACCTAGCTACGAATTGCGTTTTGCGCCTGCGGCTGAACTGAGCAATGCTATTGAACCGCAAGGGCTAGTTACAGATAGTTTAGTAAAAAGTGAGTTAGATGAAAGTGGACTTGTTGCAAATGGCTTAGCGGAACACGCTGAGCTGACATTAAAATCCCCCTTGTTTTTTGAGAATACTCAGTACCAGTTTGAGTGGGTCTTTTTTAGTGAAGTGTCTAACGCGCGGTTAACCCACCGCAGTCAAAATGTGAATGAGGCGTTTCGTTTTGCCCCCGAAGTAAAAACCACAAGGGGCTTAGTGCCTGCACGTTTAACTGGTACCATCAATACCTGCAACGATGTAGGGTGGTTACGTTTGCCACTCACTTTTGAGCTTAATGGCAAAACACAGACTCAGCATATTGCGTTTGAAGTGCTGCCAACCAAAATGGCGCTGCACCAAGACTTGCCAGCCATGTACCTAGCCATTGACAAGGTTTACCCCCTTTGGCGCTTTAGTTTGGTAGAAAAAACTGAACAAGACGCAGCGACTAGTCAGCAACGCAGGCATTTTCCACTGATGTGGCTGGCTAATTTTGCAGCGTTGAGGGGGCGTTTTGAGCAAGGCTTAAAAGTGATTTGTGCAGCACCGCATAGCCGTTTACAACCCACAGCGGCCAATATTAAAGCAGCTAAATTAAAAGGCCGTTTGCCTCATAAGTTAGCTGAGCAAGTCAAGCAAGACTTTGCTAATGGTCAGTACGATAAACGCTACGCAGTCGAAAAAAAGCAACTGAGTGTTGATACCCCAGAAAACCGCTTTATCAAAATGGCGGTGAGTAAAAGTAAGCGGCAATTAGCGGAGTTTGAACAAAAGCTTAGGCAAAGTAACCAAGCGCCAGAGCGCCAACGATTGTCTGATTCATTTTTAAATGAACTACATAGTTGGCAACAACCGCTGCAAAAAGTCTTAGGCCAAAGTTTTTTAAAAGAGGTTGGCGCATATACAGGATTAAGCCGCGAGTCGTTAGTGCTACAGCAAAAAACCGGTTATTGCGCGGTGTATCGCGTTTGGCAGGAGCTGAAATTTTATTTAGATGTGTTTGGCAATCAGTCGAGCATTTCGATGAAGTCGGTGGCTGAGATTTACGAAGTGTGGTGCTTTTTGTGTTTGAAACAAATTTTAGAGCACGATCTCGGTTTTGAATTGGTGGACAACAGTGCGACTAAGCTCGCTCAAAATGACTTTTTTGAGTACCAACTTAAAGATGGGTTTGCCGGTGCCTTTCGTTTTAAACGCAGCGATGGCGTAACTGCTAGGCTGGCACACGAGCCTAAATTTACCAAAAAAGGCCAATCAATACGCTCTTACTTGGTTAACCAAGAGCCGGATATTGTTTTGGAAGTGACATTGCCTAAAAGCGCAAGCTCAGAATCAGGCTCATCAGAAGAGAAGCAGTTTATTTGGCTGTTTGATGCCAAGTATCGCATTAAAACCGATAAAAACCGCTTTGATGGCAGTAATGAAGATATTGAAAGTACCGATTACGTGCCAGACGATGCCATTAACCAAATGCACCGTTATCGTGATGCTCTCATCCGTTTATCAGAGCCGAGTTTGTCTGAGTCTCCATCCAGTTCAATTGCAGGCCAATCTGCCAAAAAAAGCCGCCCAGTTTTTGGTGCTTTTGCTTTATACCCTGGCTTTTTTGATCAAGCCACAAAACAAAACCCATACGCAGCTGCAATAGAGGAAGTGGGTATTGGCGCATTTGCACTCTTACCTAGTCAAAATGAGCCTAGCCAGACTGAGAGCCGTTATTCCAGTCATCGGTGGTTACTAGAATTCTTGCAAGCTCAAATTGGCACAGCCCCGAATACACAAACAGGGCAAGGTAAAGAGGCTATGTATCCTGTGTCTGGCATGGCGGAAAGGCTCTACGTACAAGAAGCTGCACGCATACCGTATTACGGCATGCGCCAAGTGCTTTACCCTGATTTGACTATGACTGTGGCATTGGGTGGGCAACGTGGCCGTGATAATGGCTACTTTGAAAGATTTGAGCAAGGCAGTGCGCGGTGGTATCACCTGCCGAAAAGTACGTTTTTGCAGAAATTTAAGCAGCATATTGCCGAGGAAATTCGCTATTTAGCGTTGGCGTCTACCTCAGACACTCAAAGTTCAACCAAGCAAATTGACAAACTTTGGCCTGTTAAACGAGTCATAGTGTTACCACGCTACACCATTACCGAAGATCAAGCAGGTAAGAAATCAGGTTCTGCTGATTTGTATTATTTATTTGAGCTGGGCAAACCGCTCTCGCTGCAAACGCCAGTGACCAACGTGCCACATCGCCCAATGAAAAACTCGATAAAACTCACAACCTTAACTCGCCTAGAGAGCGTAACTAAGTTTGCTGACGTTGAGAAAGTCTACGAAGAGGCAATGGTGTGATGGCTACAGAGCAAATGAATCAAGCTGTGTTTGCTTTTAGGTGTTAGTTAGGGGTACCGTTTTGGCAAGAGCATGTGACAGCGGCAAGTGCATATAAGGGGTTAGCCATTGAGTATGCCAAGGCGCATGATATTTCCGGTTTCTGTGTCAGCCTTGTATTTTTGGCAGAGAAAGTTTATTGCTCGGGCTTCAGCGTTAACTGCCGCTTAGGCAGCTCAGAAAAAAATTTACAATATAGATCGGCATGTTTTGCATCCCGTCACAACAACCCATCAAACCAACCCATCAAACCAACCCATATTCAATCAGTACGGCGAAACTCACCCATTTCAGAGAAGCGTACCTGAGCACGCTTTATGTCATTAGGTTTTGAGCAGAAAGGGGTTTGAGCACGGTTTTGAGGCAATTTTGCATTTGCTCAAATCATTAGCTTTTAGCAAGAACCCCGCGTGGTGCGGGGCTCAGGGCAGTGCTAAATTAGGGTAGTTGAGTTAGCACTAAAATTACTGGCGGGCAGAGGGGGATTCGAACCCCCGATACGTAGTAAGCACCCGACCTGCACCGCCTAGATTTCTGTCATAAATTTATCCACAATAAGCGTCCATCTAAATTTAAGCGGACATCAATTATGGATAATCTTTCACCCACTCATCAACCCCATTTGCGCCAGAGCTACACAGCAGCCCAGAAGATTCGAATCGTTCAACAATCGATGCGGCCTGACGCCTCGATTGCTGCTGTGGCGATGTCGCATCGCATCAATGCCAACCAATTGCACCGGTGGCGCTGGTTATATAGGAATGATCAGTTAGGCTCATACGCTGAGCGACTTGAGTTGGGCTCAGTCACTGGTTTTTTACCCGTTAAATTGACATCATCTGTACTGGCACCCAAGCCGCGTGCGGCGGCGGTTGTTAAAAAAACCGCTATTTCTAGCCCTTCTTTGCCTGATTCTGCTCATGCACCGTCGCAATCAACGGTGCAAACCAATAGCTATATTGAACTCTTTGTTGGCGACCACCGTGTTTGTATTCACGGCGATGTACAGGTGAGCAATCTGCTTGCAGTCTTAACTGCTTTAAATTCAGCCGTTCATTCTGCACCCAACATATTGGCACCTCACTCATGATGGGCATGCCACCTGGCACCCAGGTTTGGTTAGCTGCTGGTGTGACTGATATGCGCAAGAGCTTTGATGGCTTGGCTGCTGTTGTGCAAAATGTTCTTGAGCGTAGCCCCTTTGCTGGCCACGTGTTCGTGTTCAGGGGCAGGCGTGGTGATCGTATTAAGGTGCTTTGGTATGCGGGCGACGGTATGTGTTTGTTAATCAAGCGGTTAGAAGAGGGTCGGTTTGTGTGGCCACAGGCTGACAGTGGCGCGGTGCATTTAAGTGCTGCGCAGCTCTCAATGTTGCTCGAAGGCATTGATTGGCGAGCCCCCAAACGCACCCAAGTGCCCAGTCAAGTTTGATGTGTTTGGGTGGTGTCATTGAGTACATTTCTTACTCTTAAAAATATGTTGTAAACCCGCATATTTATTGGCTGTTAAGCCAATTATGAGTGGTGCTTTTAGGGGCTATTTGGTACAATAGAACCTATGCAAATAAGCCCACAACTGCCTGATAACATTGAAGAACTCAAGGCCTTGTTGAGCGCTCAATTTGCAATGGTTCAATCCCTTGAAGATGAACGCAACAGCATTAAAACTGAACGCGATTTGCTTAAAGCTTCTAAGCGCGATGACTCTGATGAGATCAACCGTTTAAAGCTCTTAATCAGTAAACTGCAGCGCATGTTGTTTGGTCAGAAATCAGAGAAGCTAGAGCGCCAAATCGATCAGCTAGAGCTTGAGCTCGAAGATCTGTACTAAAGTGGACCCCGAATTTTAGACACGGGTTTAAGCTATTGTCCTGGAGGGCAATAGCATGTCAGAAAGCAAGAAACGCAAGGTTCACAGTGCCGATTTCAAGGCCAAGGTTGCTTTGGAAGCCGTTCCTGGCGTGATGACAATCAACGAGGTTGCGCAGAAGTTCGAAGTGCACCCGATGATGGTTCGGCAGTGGAAGAAAGAGTTCCTAGAAAACGCGGGCAGTGTGTTTGCCACCAAACGGGGCC
>Ga0163215_100531_pt1 | contig 58933 bp, 64 predicted proteins | sample SynspAceP_FD_185934 | JGI IMG/M metagenome (GOLD analysis project Ga0163215, IMG submission 185934) | Saline lake microbial communities from Ace Lake in Antarctica - Synechococcus sp. Ace-P (Hybrid Assembly) | ecosystem: Environmental > Aquatic > Non-marine Saline and Alkaline > Saline | place... | reverse complement strand
GTCGCTTGCTTGTGAAGATGAATCAGCATGGCAGCACCCCGTTCTGAATGTCCCTCAGAACCGATCTTGCCATGAAAAATGCAAATCGCCGAGGGTCAATGTGATCGTCCGGGATGGAACATATAGCTACAAACGCTGCATACAATGCCTTGGGTCTTGGCGTTTTGCTATTCGTCGGCGTTAAGAAAGGTTGGTTGCGCTGGCCTTGCTTGATCGATGCAAAGACAAGCTCCGAGGCCCAATTCTTGGTTGTAATGGCAGTTCTTTTTCCAGCTTTCCCGGTAATACTGTCTCTTTTTTTGGGAATAAGTCTAAAAGCGACCTGGGGCTTCAACGCCTTTTTCTTGACCCCTACATTACTCCTTTGGATGGCTAAGCATACGTCAGAGCGCGCATATGAGGCCATGTCATGGCGTAATTTCGCAACGCTCATGCCAATTTTCCTAGCGTTGATGACAAGCGTTGTTATCTCAAATGCCTTCACTGATGCCGCCCGCCCTTTAGCCCTTCAAGACGCTGTGATTAAAGTAGATGATCTTTGGGCTGCAAATACCGAGAATGAACTCGAATTAGTTATCATAGCGTCCGAGCCTGCGCTCGCAATGACCTTCTACAGTCGCTTCCATCCTATGATGAAGTTAAGCGGCCCCACGGCGGAAACGGGCCAATGGCTTCTCGATGTCAATGGTTGTTTTGAGGGGCCAACTGCTGTGATCTTCAGCACCACCCAGACCGACTGGACAGATGCACGCGGGGTAGCTCCGCAATTTCAAGGACTCGCGGCTGCCGACGGTCGCAAAACAAACCTTACGATCACGAAGCCGGTTGCAATGTATGTTTTGGGATTTCCCGATGGCATCTGCCTCTAGATACACGTCCAAGAGGGAAAGAGCGCTGAGGATTCTAAATCAAGCCGCACTCCCCCGCAACATCCCCTTCACCTTCGTCAACAACCCACGCCGACCTTCCTCGCGCCGCAACGCGGCCTCGTCGGTCAGCCAGTTGATCTGGATCGCGCGGCGTGGCCCCTCGTAGGGGTGGTGCCCGTGCCATGAGTTGTCGGAGCGCTTGAACACCAGCAGGGTGCCGCCCTTGGGCTCCACTTCCGTGAAGTAGTCCTCCAGATCGTTGCCGCCGTTCAGCAGCCGCAAGCGCCCCCCGTCGATCGTCCAGGCGAGGTCGTTGAGGTAGAGAAGCACGGTGAAGATTTTCGTCTTGCTGTCGGTATGGATGGAGCCGTCCTTGGCCCGGCAATACCCGCGCACGGTGTAGGTGATGGGGCGGTTCGACAGGTCATAGTCGAACTTCTCCTCCATCTCCTTCTGGAACGCGGGGCCCTGCATGTGGTCCATCATTTCCTTGAACGCGCCCTCGATCTTGAGGGTGGAGCCGTAATGCGACCCGCCACCGGGCACCTCGGGGTAGTCAGCCGTGACGCGCGCGAGGGTTTCAGGCGAGATAAACTCCTCCACCAGAAGGTGCTGGAAAGGCGCGGTGATGAGCGGTGTGGCGTTGAATTTGTCGATGTTCAGCATGGTATTAAAACTTCCCTAAAGCGCCTTTCGGAAAGTATATTCGGGGTTTTCCAATTAGCAAGTAGGCGAACCCCTCTTTCATTTCCAAAATGGGCGGTCCTCATCGGCTTCGCGTCCCCCTCAAAATAGGGCAGCACGCAGCCCACTCCCACCCTCCCGGCGCTGCACCCGAAAAATATCCTCCCAATTGCACCACCCTCAGAACCTCCTCCCAGAATAATATTCTGATCCGCCCCCGCACCCCCTGCCCTGTGGACAACCCCGCCGCCCCGGGTATGGTGCGGCAAAACCATTAGGGGACACCACCATGACCGACACCAAACTTGCCTTTGAGACGCTGCAAATCCACGCGGGCGCCGTCCCGGACCCGGCTACGGGCGCGCGCCAGACGCCGATCTATCAGACCACCGCGTATGTTTTCCGCGACGCCGACCACGCAGCGGCGCTGTTTAACCTGCAAGAGGTCGGCTACATCTACTCGCGCCTGACCAACCCCACGGTCGCCGTGCTGCAAGAACGGATCGCCACGCTGGAAGGCGGCGCGGGTGCTGTGTGCTGCTCGTCGGGTCACGCGGCCCAGATCATGGCGCTGTTCCCGCTGATGGGTCCGGGCAAGAACGTCGTTGTGTCCACGCGCCTTTATGGCGGCACGATCACCCAGTTCAGCCAGACCATCAAGCGCTTCGGCTGGTCCGCGACCTTCGTGGATTTCGACGATCTGGACGCCGTTAAGGCTGCCATCGACGACGACACCCGCGCGATCTTCTGCGAAAGCATCGCGAACCCCGGCGGCTACATCACCGACCTGCGCGCCATTGCCAATATCTCGGACGCCGCTGGTATCCCGCTGATCGTGGATAACACGACCGCCACGCCGTATCTGTGCAACCCGATTGAGCATGGGGCAACACTCGTCGTCCATTCCACCACCAAATACCTGACCGGCAACGGCACGGTCACCGGCGGCTGCGTCGTGGACAGCGGCAAGTTCGACTGGATGGCGAATGACAAATTCCCAAGCCTTTCGCAGCCCGAGCCTGCTTATCACGGCCTCGTCTTCGCCGAAGTCCTCGGCCCGATGGCCTTCACCTTCCACAGCATCGCCATTGGCCTGCGCGATCTGGGCATGACGATGAACCCGCAAGGCGCGCATTACACGCTTATGGGGATTGAGACGTTGAGCTTGCGCATGGAGCGCCATGTCGAGAACGCGATGAAGATCGCCGCTTGGCTGGAGACCCATGATGCGGTTGAGGCTGTGACCTATGCGGGTTTGCCGTCCTCGCCCTACCAGCACCGGATCGCCTCGGTCTGTCCCAAGGGCGCGGGCGCGTTGTTCACCATCGCCTTGAAGGGCGGATACGAGAGCTGCATCAAGTTCGTCGACAGCTTGGAGTTGTTTAGCCATGTGGCCAACCTTGGCGATACGCGGTCGCTGGTGATCCACTCGGCCTCTACCACACACCGTCAGTTGAGCGAGGCGCAGCAGGTGGCTGCGGGGGCCGCCCCGAATGTGGTGCGTTTGTCGATTGGGATCGAGGACGCGGATGACCTGATCGGCGATCTGGATCAGGCGTTGAAGGCAAGCGCCTGAGGCCACGCGTGTAGGGTGGGTGATATCACCCACCTTACGGGCACTCTGGGCCTGAATGAGACGAATTGGAAGCACATGACCTACGCAATCGCGCTGTCTGGAGGCCGTCCTCAGGGCGGATTTCTTCAGTCGGGCAATCCAGAATGGTTCAAGGCCGCTTTCGCGGCGCAGAACTCTAAACATCTGTTCAAAATGTTTCAGGGCGAAGAGTTCGGCATGATTGATGAGGATTGGCTGCCAAAGTCTTGGATTGTCGAAAAGGCGCGCCCGGTCATGCCGGACATGTTCTGGGGGTCATGCGGCATGATGATCGTGTCGGGCCCCTACCATGATATTGTCGAGGACCTCGACCCCGGCCTTCACCAGATGTGGCCGATTGATCTGCGCCGCAAACGCAAAGGCTCCTTTCCGGGGCGTTGGTACGGCCTGAACATTCGGGGGCGCGCGGAGGCGATCCAGATCGAAGGCAGCGACCTCCGCTTTAACCCCGGATCTGAGCAACTGGGCCTGCCAGACAGGTATATTCTCAGGGATAGCTTCAAAGTGACTGTCGCAAAGTCCGCATTGCCCGATGCGCATCTTTGGTGGGATCATGCGCTGCACACCAGCAGCCCAACCATCTTGTGCTCTGACAACCTCCGCGATGCAGTTGTCGCGGCGGGGCTGAAACCCATTCCCTTTGTGAAATCGAAAGAGGTTTGAGGGGCGCAGACCTTTGCCTGACCTCAGGCGGCCCACGCACACCAAACCCGAGCGCGGGGGCAATGCCCCGCCTCGTTGGTCAGCGTCTCATACTAGGGTCGATACGGATCAGAGTTAAGATTGGCGGCCGCCAAGATGCGGACGAACCTCGTGCCCCCGTTGTCGGGGGACATTTGAAGCCGGGTGCCACCCCAGCCAAGCCGACTATTCCAAACCGGGGTCGCCCCCGCCGAGAAATGTCCTGTGATGCGGGGTGCTAGACCCGCTGGTTAACCAAGGACGTGTTTACGCGGGCGGGATTAAGGCCACGTTAACGATGCGTTCGGTGGGGGCATAAGCGCGCAACACGCTCCAGTCCCAAACCACCCCTAGGGCGGCATTTCCCGCCTGCCTGGAGGGTGCAGTTTGCGACGATACCACGTCCAGCCCCGCCGCCCGGATCATAGTCGCTTCCAAACAGCATGGCGCGTCTGGCGCGTTCTTCACGGAGAGGATCAACCGCCCATCCTGCGCCAGAAGGTCGGCCAATCGCAGCATGCTTAACGACCGCGCTGCGTCCGGCACGAGATGCCACACGGCGCTGATCAGAATCAGATCAAACGGGCCGTCCACCCCTGCCAAGTCCGGCAACGCGGTCTCGACCCAATGCGCGGCCCCTGCCAGCTTTTGTCCATGGGCGCGCAAATCCAGGTCCGGCTCGACGCAGGTCACATCATGGCCTTGGCCCAACATCCAGACCGCATCGCGCCCCGCCCCTGCGCCCACATCCAGAACCCGCGCAGGACGCTTCGGAAGCGCGGCCCGCACGGGCGCATAAAGCACCTCGGGATCAATTGCCAACCAGCGCTCTATGGTTGCGGCGTCAAACGTTGGCATGGCGGGCTAAACCCCGCCCTACTCCAGCTCCCACGTGATCGAGACCTGCGCATTGAACGTCACCTCGCCCCCGGCAATCGGCACCGGAGCTGCGCTGTCGGACATCATCATCGCCGCCTCGGCCCGCATCATCACCGGGCGCATCCCGCCTGACTCTGACACCGACACGATGCGGCCCAGATCGACACCGAGCGCGTCTGCGTATAGCTCGGCCTTGCGCACCGCATCGGCGACGGCCGCGCGGCGCGCCGCGTCCATCAAGGGCGTCGCGTCGTCCACCCCAAAGCTGAGGCCTTGGAAGTTGTTGGCCCCATCGCGCACCACTGCGTCGAGCACCCCGCCCAGCGCATCCAGATCACGCACCCGCACGGTCACGTTGTTGGACACGGTGTAGCCGACAATTGTTGGCGGCGGCGGGTTGTTGCCGCGCGGGCGCTCCCAGATCGGATTGATCGACAGGCCTGAGGTCTGTCGATCTCGCCCCTCGATCCCAGCCGCGTCGAGCACACCAAACACGCTTGTCAGCCGCGCGGTATTTTCGGCCAAAGCCTGCGCAGCGGTCTCGCCTTGGGTCACAACCCCCAGCGTGATCGTGGCCTGGTCGGGGGCGGCGCTGGTATTGCCCTCGCCGCTAAGCATAATCACGCCTGCGGTGCTTGTGGTTTGGGCTAGGCTTGCCACCGGGGTGGCGAGCAAAGCCACACCAAAGGCCGCGCCCAGCAGGGTTAAACGTCTTGAAACTCGGGTCATATACATACTCCTCCTGTCTCAGATGTAGTTATCCCCATACGCGTAGACAATCGTGCTTTTGCTTTCCCTTTGTCTGCGGTGCGGTTACTTTGCGATCACGGCCAATGGTGGCCCGCGTATGATGGTGTGCCTATGAAACCGAGCTTCGCGCTCAATCTCAGTCACGATGGAATCGGTCTGCTGCACCGCGGGCGCGGCGGTTGGCTGCGTGTCGGCGATGTGGCCCTCGACGATCCTGAGATGAATGACCGTATGGCATGGCTGCGTAAGACCGCCGCCGGGCTTGCCACCGGGGGCGTGACGACCAAACTCATTCTGCCCAATTCCGAGATCCTCTATGACGAGGTGCCTGCCCCCGGCCCAACTGACGCCGAACGCGAGGCGCAGGTCAAAGCGGGTCTGGAAGGGCGCACACCCTATAATGTCGCCGATCTCGCCTATGATTATGTCATCACCGACGGCGTGGCCCGCGTGGTCGTCGTGGCCCGCGAAACCTTGGAAGAAGCCGAGGCCTTTGCGACCGAACATCGCTTTAACCCCGTCTCGTTCGTGGCAATGCCGCCCGAGGATGCCCCTGAGGGCTGGTTTCCGGGAGAGCCGCTGTTTGGCACCACACGCGCGGCCCAAAGCCTGCTTGATGCCGATGACCCGCTAGAGCGCGAAAACATGCCCGTGCGCATTGTCGGCCAAGCCAAGACGCCGAGCACGGCCAATGCAGCGCCGATGGTTGAGGTCACCGAGGCTTTGCCGGTCAGCGAGCGCGCAGCACACGAGGATGCGCCTGACCCGATCCCGGCAGCCCCGTCTTTTGGATCGCGCCGCGCGCCCAGCAAGGGCAATGCGCCGATAACCGCCCCGGCCAGCCGCCTCGGCAACCGCAGTGCCCGCATCGCATTTGTGCCTAAGACCGATGCGGAAAAGGCCGCGTCGGTGACGCCTGCCGCACCCATGCTTAGCGCGCCTGCTCAGACCCCGGTGCCGCCGCGCCAAACCCACAAGGCCCCGGCGACCCAGACGATTACCAAACGTGGCGAGCCGACCGAGATCCCGACGATGATCGACGATCTGGCCCCGGCCAGCTTGGACGCGGCGAGAACGCTGTTTGCCGAGCCGCCGAAATCTCGCCGTGGCCTGTCAATTGGCTTGATGGTGACGGGCGGATTGCTGGTTCTGCTACTCGTGGTGGCGATTGTGGGGATGCTGTTTTTTCCCGGCGATGATGTAACGTCCCAAGCCGCGCCTGAGGCAGACGAAATCTCAGTGGTTGAAGCGTCCCTGCCCGCCACCACAGATACAGAGATCGACATTGATGGAGAGACCGCCGCTGTTGATCCGGCCCCGGTCCTCGCAGTCCCCACGGGTCCAACTTTGCTGGAGGCCGAGGCTGCCTATGCCGAAACAGGCGTCTGGCAGCGCGCGCCCGATATGCCTGAACTGGCCGATATAAGCGGTGATCAAGGCGTATTCCTCGCGGCCCTCGACCCGGAATCGGGCTTTGGCGACGCGGTCGCGCTGCCCAGCTACGAGATCGGGCGCGACTTGCGGCCCGTCACACCGTTGCCCCCAATTGGGCCCGGTCAGGTGTTCGATCTGGATGAAAACGGCCTCGTTGTCGTGCCTGCCGACGGCGCTGTGAACCAAGAAGGCGTGCGCGTCACCCTTGGCCGCCCCGCGTTGGTCCCACCAAACCGCCCCGCCGCCGCAGGCGCTGCCGAGACCGCCGCCAATGAGGCCGCCGCCGAGGTCGCAAACACCGCACTCGCTTTGCTGCGCCCGCGCGCGCGACCCGGTGATGCCGTCGAGATTATCGAGCGTGCGCGCTTTGGCGGCTTCACCATTGCCGAGTTGGAGGCCAAGAAACCCCGCGCGCGGCCCGAATCCGCCCAAGCGCTTGCAGCCGCCGAGGCGCTGGCGGATGCCGATGAAGCTGGCGAGACGGAGATTTCGCCGCTGGCCGTGGCCAGTTCGCGCAGCCCTGCGCTACGCCCAAATAACATCGCCGATCTTGTGGCCTCCGCGCGGGCCGCACAGCCTGCGCCGACGCCCGTGGCCACAGCCGCCGTCGCCCGCGCCGCGCCCAGCATCCCGACAAACGCGTCTGTGGCGCGCCAAGCGACCCTGCAAAACGCAATATCACTGCGCCGCGTCAGCCTGATCGGGGTCTACGGATCACCCTCCAGCCGCCGGGCGCTGGTGCGCTTGTCATCGGGACGGATCGTGCCCGTGGAGGTCGGAGAGCGCCTCGACGGGGGCCGCGTGGCCGCGATTGGCGACAATGCAATCCAGTATGTGAAGAACGGGCGAAACGTAACCCTGGCGCTGCCAACGGGGGGGTGAGGCGATGCAAATCTATATGCTCTTTGCCGATGACACAGGGCAAAGTCATTGGAAGGATGTAGCCGTAGATGTCCAAGAGCGCAGCTTTGCACCACCTGCATTAGCCATCGAAATTTCTGAACCGACCGCCGCAGAGGCTACTTTCTTTCTGCGCCTCAAAGCTGGTTGGGACGAACCGCCACATCCAACCCCAAAAGCGCAGCGCCTGATCTGTTTGACAGGCTGCGCGCTGGTCACCGCAAGCGACGGTGACCAGCGCAAGATTGGGCCGGGTGATGTGTGGGACATGAAAGACACCCACGGGGCGGGACACCACACGAAAGTCATTAGCGAAGTCGATTTCACCTGCGTGATGGTGCAATTCGGCTAGCGCAGGCTACTCCCCCGCCAGAACCCCCCGATCGATCTGATCCTGCTCGATGCTCTCGAACAGTGCCTTGAAGTTGCCTTCCCCGAACCCGTCATCGCCTTTGCGTTGGATAAACTCGAAGAAGATCGGGCCGACGCAGGTCTTTGAGAATATCTGCAACAAGATCCGCGTCTCGCCCCCGCCCACAACGCCTTCTCCGTCGATCAGAATTCCGTGGCGCGCCATGTCTTCCAGCACCTCCTCGTGGTCGGTCACGCGCGCACGGCTCTTCTCGTAATAACTCATCGGTGGCTTGGGCATGAACTTGACACCGCGCGCGGCGATCTCGTCCACCGCCGCGTAGATGTCGCGCGCCCCGACTGCGATGTGCTGGATCCCCTCGCCCTTGTAGCGCTTGAGGTATTCGACGATCTGCCCGGTCTCGCCGCGGTCCTCGTTGATCGGGATGCGGATGCGGCCACAAGGTGAGGTCAGCGCGCGGCTGAGCAGCCCGGTAAATTTGCCCGCGATGTCGAAGAAGCGGATTTCGCGGAAGTTGAACAGGTCGCCGTAGAACCGGAACCACAGGTCCATATTGCCCTTGTGGACGTTGTGGGTGAGGTGGTCGAGGTAATGGAACCCAACGCCTTCGGGATGCGCGTCTGCGATCCAGTTGAAGTCGGCGTTATAGGGGTTGGCCTCGTAATACTGGTCGGTGAAATAGATCAGCGAGCCGCCGATGCCCTTGATTGCGGGCCACTCCAGCGTCTTGTCATCACCCTCGTAAGGCTCGGCCCCTTTGGCGACCGCATAGTCAAACGCGTGCTGCGCATCGACCACGCGCCACGCCATTGAGGGCGCGCAAGGTCCATGCTCGGCCACGAACTTCATAGCGTAGCTGGCGGGCTCGGCGTTCAGCACATAAGTGATATCGCCTTGCTGCCACAACTCGACCGCCTTGGTCTTGTGGGTCGCGGTGTGGATGTAGCCCATGCGGGTGAACAGCGCGCGCAGATCATCGGGGGCCTCGGAGGCGAATTCGACAAACTCGAACCCATCGGTTCCTGCGGGATTCTCGGGGCTGATCGTGGCTTTCGGGGCGTCGTGGGGGAATGGACCCATGGGAAACTCTCCTGCGCATCTAAGGGGGTGTGCGTGCGTATTTCCTAAGCATAGCGTTCATGTTTTGCGGAGATTGCGCGTTATTTGCCACTTTACTCTAAAAAAACGCGTCAGTTTTACGTATTTCTGGCATTCTGCGCGCGGATTTCGCATGATCGCCCTATGGCCCTCGACTCAATCGATATCCGCTTGCTGGCAGCGCTACAACGCGACGCGCATCTGACTGCGCAGGAATTGGGCGAGGCGTTGAACCTATCGTCGAGCCAAGCTGGCCGCCGCCGCCAACGGCTTGAGACCGAAGGCTACATCACCGGATACGCCGCGCGCCTGCGCCCCGACCGCCTTGGTTTAGCCGTCCAAGCCTTCGTGCAAGTGCAGATGGCGCGCCACGGCCCGGACGCATCCGCAGCGTTCAAACGCTTGGTGGAGGCGCAAGCGTCCATCACCAGCGTCTGGACCCTGACCGGCGACGCTGATTACTTGTTACGGGTGTATACCCCCGACCTCGCCGCGCTGAATGATTTGATTCAGAACGTGCTTTTGCCCCATCCTGGGATCGCGCGGGTCCAGAGCCAGATCGTCATGGACCAGTTGAAAGCCGACGCGCCCCTGCCCGTCTAACCCCCTCAAGAAAGCCCCTGCCGCAATGACTGAATTTCTGATGCAAGCCACGATCTTCCTGCTGGCCGCCGTGATCGCGGTGCCGCTGGCGATGCGCTTTGGGCTTGGATCGGTGCTGGGCTATCTGGGTGCGGGCATCCTGATCGGACCAGTGTTGGGGCTGGTGGGCCAAGAGGTCGCCGAGTTGCAGCATTTTGCCGAGTTTGGCGTCGTGATGATGTTGTTCCTGATTGGGTTGGAGTTGGAGCCGCGTGCCTTGTGGGACATGCGGGACCGCCTGTTGGGGTTAGGCGGCGCACAGATCGCCCTGACCATGGCGGCGGTGACGGGTGCGATGATGATGCTGGATTATTCGTTCAGCATCTCGCTTGCCGTGGGCATGGTGATGGCGCTGTCATCGACAGCCATTGTGCTGCAGACCCTGACCGAGAAGGGTTTGATGACCACGCCGGGCGGGCGATCTTCGTTCTCGGTCCTGCTGACCCAAGACATCGCGGTCATTCCGATGCTGGCCTTCCTGCCGCTGCTGGCGTTGCCTGTGGTGTCGAGCATAGCGCCGGATGGCTCTATCCAGAGACCGAATGCGGATGGGGCCAACGCCCACGGACCGGAATTGTTATCCGTCCTGCAAGATCTGCCCGGCTGGGGCCTGACGCTGATCACGATCGCCGCAATCGCCGCGATCATTCTGGGCGGGCATTTCCTGACACGCCCGGTGTTCAACTTCGTCAACAAGGCGGGGCTGCGCGAGATGAACACCGCCGTGTCGCTGCTGTTTGTGGTCGGCGTGGCCTCTTTGATGCTGCTGGTCGGGTTGTCGCCCGCGCTGGGGGCGTTCTTGGCAGGTGTGGTGCTGGCAAACTCGGAATTCCGCCACGAGATCGAGGCCGATGTCGCCCCCTTCAAAGGCCTGTTGCTGGGCCTGTTCTTCATCACCGTGGGCGCGGGCATCGATTTTGACGCCTTTTTTGCCGCCCCCATCACCATGCTGTCGCTGGCGCTGGGGCTGATCGCGATCAAGGGCGTGATCTTGTTTGGTCTGGCACTCGTGTTCAAGATCAAGGGCCGGGATCGGTGGTTGTTCACGCTAAGTCTCGCGCAAGCGGGCGAGTTTGGCTTCGTGCTGGTCAGCTTCTCGGTCAACACCAATGTGCTGCCGATTGGCCTGAGCCAAACGCTGCTGTTGGTGATCGCGCTGTCGATGCTGTTCACGCCCTTGCTGTTCATCGCCTATGAGCGCCTCGCGGCCCGGATCAACGATATCGGCGAGACCCCAGACCCAGACGCGATTGACGAGCAACAGCCCATTATTATTGCGGGTATTGGACGTTTTGGCCAGATGGTGAACCGCCTTGTGCAAGTCTCGGGCTTCAAGACGACGGTGCTGGATCATGACCTGTCGACGATAGAGTTGATGCGCAGTTTCGGCTTCAAGGGATTTTACGGCGATCCGACACGGCCTGAATTGCTGCATGCCGCCGGACTGAAAACTGCGAAGATTTTGGTGGTGGCGCTGGATGATCGCAAGGCTGCACTGCGTCTTGTGCGCCATGCGCGGCGCGAACGCAGCGACCTGCATATCATCGCGCGCGCCAATGACCGGGTGCATGCCTACGAGCTGTATGATGCCGGGGCCAACAAGATCGTGCGCGAGGCGTTCGACAGCTCGGTTCGGGCGGGGCGCTACGTGCTGGAAGGGATGGGGCTCAGCGATTACGAGGCCGCAAGTCAGGCCGAGGCATTCTGGAAACACGACCGCCATGCGCTGCTGGAACTGGCGAGCCTGTGGAAACCCGGCGTGCCCGTGGCCGAAAACGAGGCCTATATGGAGCGCGCGCGCGAGTTGAACAACGCGTTCGAGACGGCGCTGGTGACGGTGCTGGATGACAGCGAGGACGCACCGGATGAGGCGCATGGAGAGCGGACCTTGTCGGATATGCCGCGCGGTGCGGCGAAACCAAAGCCCGCACCATGAGCCGGATTTACCTGAACGCGGCCAGCCACGGATTGCCATCGCAGGCGAGTTTGGAGCGGGTGCGCGCGCATGTGGATTTGGAATGCCAGATCGGGCCGCTGGCCGCAGCTGAGCAGGCCGAGCAGGAGGTCGAGCAGGTCTACGGGGCTGCGGCACGCTTCATCGGCGCGTTGGTCGAAGATGTGGCGCTATGCGCGACGACGACCGCAACCTTGGCGGGGCTGTTGCCGGGTGTGGTGAAGGCGGGGCAGACGGTTTTGGTGGCCCCGCAGGAATGGGGCGACAACCTGCGGGTCTTGGAAAACTTAGGCGCGGTTGTGCGGGTCTTGCCGGACTTGGAGGCGGGCGATTTGGCCGCTGAGGGCTGGCGCGCTGCAATCACCGAGGATGTCGCCGCGATCATGGTGCCGCTGGTCAGCAGCATCACCGGGGCGCGGTTGCCAGTCGAGGCACTTGGCGCGCGGCCCAAAGGATGCCGCCTGATCGTGGACGCGGCGCAAGCGCTCGGGCAAGTGAAGGTCGATGTGGGCGCGCTGGGGGCGGATGTGCTGGTGGGCACTTGCCGCAAATGGCTGCGCGGGCCTCGGACGACAGCCTTGGCGTGGCGCGCGCCTGCGGCGGAGGCAGTTGTGCCGATGGTCGAGTTGCGCCCGAACGACGGACATGTGGCTTTGCAGTTGGGGTTGGGCGTGGCGCTTGGCGAGGCGGGGTTATCATTGGCTTTGCGCGACCGGGCTTGGGTGGCAGCGCAGGAGATGGGGCTTGGGACGTGGAGCGGGGCGGCCCCTGAAACGGGTGCGCTGACTTTGGCGATCCCAAACGAGAGGGTGGAGGCGGTGCGAGATGCGCTTTCCACAGCGAACATCCTCGTGAAATTCCCCAATCCGAAACGCGACGAGCCCTACCTTTCGGGAGGGCCCGTAAATCATGTTCCCATGCGCATAGCGGCCCATGTCTATAACACCGACGCCGAGATTGACGCGCTGATCGCGGCGCTGTGCTGCGCGCTCTAGCCCTCCGACACACCCGCATCGGCAAAGCTCGCCATGCCGCCATGGCACGCAACTGCACCCTTGAGAATTCCGAGTGCCAAGGCCGCGCCGGACCCTTCGCCCAAGCGCAATCCCAAATCCAGCAACGGCTTTTTGCCCATCCGCGACAGAAGCGCTGCATGTCCGGCCTCGTCTGAAACATGGGCCGCAACCGCGTGATCCAGCGCGCCGGGCACCGCTTTGTCGAGCACCGCAGCGGCGGTCGAGGCGATGAACCCGTCGATCAGCATCGGCACGCCTGCGACCCGCGCATGGGCCATTGCGCCCGCCATTGCGGCGATCTCGCGCCCGCCCAATGTGGCAAGGGCGACCAGCGGATCTAGGCTGGCACCGGGATGGCGCGCCAAACCGCGTGTCACCGCATCGGCTTTGCGCGCAAGTCCTTCGTCGTCAACGCCCGTGCCGCGCCCAACCCAATCGGCAGCGGTCCCGCCATAAAGCGCGCAGGCAATGGCGGCAGCCGAGGTCGTGTTGGCGATGCCCATCTCGCCCGTCAGCATCAGGTCGGCGTCCGTATCCAGCGCGTTCCAGCCCACGGCGATGGCGGTAAGGCAATCGTCGACACTCATCGCCTCGGTCTGGGTGAAGTCGCCGGTGGGGCGGTCCAGTTCCAACGCGTGGACTTCAAACTTCGCTCCGAAGGCTTTGGCGAGCTGGTTGATGGCTGCACCGCCATGTTCGAAATTCATCACCATCTGCGCGGTCACTTCCGCCGGAAAGGCCGACACGCCTTGGGCCGCGACGCCGTGATTGCCGGCAAAGACAAGCACTTGCGTGTTATCCAGCGTCGGGATCGCACGGCCCTGCCAGCCTGCCAGCCAAATCGACAGCTCTTCCAACCGCCCCAACGCACCGGGGGGTTTGGTCAGCGTGCCATTGCGCGCCTCGGCCCCTGCGACGGCGTTCGCATTGGGTCCGGGTGCGCTGGCGAGCGCGGATCGGAGGGCCTCAAAACTGGTGGGTGCAGAACTCATCAAGCATGGCTTTCGTTGCGTTTCGGTTCACGGATGTTTACCGCATTAGAGGTATTCGTCTTGCGACATATTGGACCCGTTTCATGCCCGTTTCCGACAGCCTCATCGATCCTCGTGACCCTCGCATTGCATTGGGGCTGCTCAGTCGTCTGCCTTTTGGCGCGGACCTGCAAGTCGCGGCCCAGCGCGGGGCAGCATGCGCCTGGGCGTTTCCACTGGTGGGTCTGGTCGTCGGAGCGGTTGCAGCCTTGATCGGCGCGGTGGCCTTTATGCTGGGCGTCGCCCCCGGCCCGGTCGCGGTGCTGGTGGTTGGGTGCCAAGTGTTGCTGACGGGCGCGATGCATGAGGACGGTTTGGCCGACAGCGCCGATGGCCTGTGGGGCGGGTGGGATCCCGCGCGGCGGTTAGAGATCATGAAAGACAGCCATATCGGCGCGTATGGCGTAATCGCGCTGGCATTGGCGCTGATCTTGCGGGTGATGGCGCTGGCGCTGCTGGCCTCGCTGGGGGTCTGGGCGCTGGTGGCAGGCGTATTGGCAGCCGCCCTGATCAGCCGCGCGGCAATGGTGATGGTGATGACGCTGCTGGGGCCTGCGCGCGAAAGCGGGTTGTCAGCGAGCGTCGGGCAACCTGGCATGGGCGCGTTGGGGCTGGCTTGGGTCTTGGCCGGGATCGGTGCGCTGGGCTTGGTCGGCGTGGCCGCAGTGCCTGCGGCGGTGTTGGCGGTTGCAGTCACGTTCGCGCTGATGCGTATCGCCAAGGCACGGATCAGGGGGCAGACCGGGGATATTCTGGGGGCGTCCCAGCAGGTCGCAGAGATGGCAGTGCTGGTGGTGCTGACGGTGGGGGTTTAGCCCTCGGCACTCTCCAATTTCCACGCCTCTAGCAAACGCGGCAGCGCGACCTTCCAATCGAGCACACCCTGCTTTGCCGCCCAATCCTCGTAGTGCTTGAGCAGTTCTGTTTCCAGCGGCGCATTGCGTCCGGCCAGATCGTGTAGCTCCGTCCGGTCGCGCTCCATATCATATAGCTCCCAATCGCTCCCGAACTGGCGCACCAGCTTGAATTGGCCCGCGCGGATCGCGGCATTGCCTTCGTGCTCGAAGAAAATCGGAGCCTCGCGGGTCCAATCGGCCCCGGCAAACAGATCCGCGAAGGACAGGCCTTGGCAGGGTTGGATCGCCTCGCCGCCGAGCTCGTCCAAGTAGCGCGCGCCAGTCACGGCGAGGATCGTCGGCAGCAGGTCGACCACATGGGTTGGCGTGTGGACCGTGCCGCGCGCGGCCAGCCCGGCAGGCCAATGGGCGATCAGGGGCGTCGAGATCCCGCCCTCGTGCACGTAATGCTTGAACAGGCGAAACGGAGCGTTCGACACGTTTGCCCACGGCTTGTCATAGCTTTGATAGCTCAGCGCGTCGCCGGGCATCACGTCCGGGCGGTTGCCCATCTCGATCTGGCGGCCATCATGGGTGCGGTCGGGAAAGAACTTGGCCCAGCCATCCTCGGCCATGAACTCGGCGCATCCCCCGTTGTCGGATAGAAACAGGATCAGCGTGTTGTCGTATTGGTCGAGGCGTTTCAACTCGGCAATCAGCCGCCCGATGGACTGGTCCATGCGGTCCACCATCGCCGCATAGGTCGCCATCTTGCGGGCTTCCCAATCGGTATGCTCCTCCGCCGTCCAAGGGCGCACATCGCGGTCGCGCGGCGAGATTTCCCAGTTGGTCTGGAAAAGACCCATCCCGTTCATCGCTTCGTGGCGCGCCGTGCGCGTGGCGTCCCAGCCTTTGTCATAGACGCCGTCATAGCGCGCGATGTCTTCGGGATGCGCGTGCAGCGGCCAATGCGGCGCGGTGTGCGCGAGATAGAGGAAGAAGGGCTGATCCTCGGGCGTGCCCTCGATCATACCGATGGCTTTGTCGGTGATCGCATCGGTGAAATAGAAGTCGTCAGGGAAGACATCAACGCGGGTGTCATCCTCCAGCATGTAATGGGGCGAGAAGAAATGCGTCACGCCATCGACGATGCCGTAGAACTTGTCAAAACCGCGTTGTCTGGGCGTCGGATGATCCACATCGCCGACGCGCCAACTGTCGACCTCGCGGGCCATGAAGTCGCCTGCGACGTGCCACTTACCGCTCATATAGGTCGCATAGCCCGCGGCGCGCAGATGCTCGGCTATGGTGGCGCTGTCGTTGCGCAGAAAGCCCTGATAGGCAAGCGTGCCGAGGTTTGCACCCATATGGCCGACGCCTGCGCTGTGGGGATAGAGCCCTGTCAGCAAGGAGGCACGCGTCGGACAACAGCGCGCGCAATTATACATCGCCGTCATCAACAGCCCACCTCGAGCCATGGCGTCGATATGGGGTGTGCGGATTTCTGAGCCGGTGCAGCCCAGATCGGCAAACCCCAGATCATCGGCGAGGATCAGGACGACGTTGGGGCGGGTATCAGGCGATTGCGGGGCCATGGCGCGCGGTCTCCGATCAGGGTCAGATCACTGTTGGGTGTGGCGCGCGTTTCGGCAACAAAAAAAGGCCGCCCCCCGAAGGGAACGGCCAAGGTCACGAGGTCGTCTCTTGTAAAGTCTAGGCGGCCGCTGGTGCGCGGCTGACCAACACGTCGTCGATATGCTTCTGCGCGCCCATCTCGTCCATTTCGTTCACCGCTGCGATCTCGCGGGTCAAACGCTCAAGTGCGGCTTCGTAAAGCTGGCGCTCGGAATAGCTTTGCTCGCGCTGGTCGTCGGCGCGGTGCAGGTCGCGCACCACTTCCGCAATGGAAATTAGATCGCCGGAGTTGATCTTTTGCTCGTATTCTTGCGCGCGGCGCGACCACATCGCCCGCTTCACGCGCGCTTTGCCTTTGAGGGTCTGCATCGCCTTGGAGACGATATCGGGGCTGGATAGCCCGCGCATCCCCACTTCGGTCGCCTTATTGGTCGGCACGCGAAGGGTCATCTTGTCCTTCTCGAAGGAGATGACAAACAGCTCCAAGACCATACCTGCGACTTCCTGCTCCTCGACAGAGACGACTTTGCCCACACCATGCGCGGGGTAGACCACAAAATCGTTCGGGCGGAATTCGAGGGACTTGGACTTGCTCATGCGTAGTTCTCCTGTTCGGGGCGACGGCGTAACCTGTAAACGAGGCGAAGCCACCAACCCGGTCGCGGGAGGCGACCGACCAAGGGGCTAAATAATGTCTCGAAACATAATCCGGGCGCGCTGGCAGCGTCGTCCGGAGCGCGCGTCTCCGTCGTTGTGTGAAGCTAGTATATCAAAAAAACGGGGTTTGCGAAAGCGCCAAGGCCTGCACAATAGCCTAAGCCCTTGGGGTAAAGGGGTTAAGCAGGGCTACAATGCCCGGTTTTGGCTTCGTTTCAGCCCGTTTTACGCCCGATTCTGGCGAATCAGTTGGCGCGCATTTCTGCACCGCAGCGCTTTTCGATTCAGTTCAAACACAAAGTGCTTTACCCGCCCTCGCCCGGCGCTTCCGAGAAGTATTTCTCCATCTTGCCCTCCTCGCCGTCACGCTCTTCCGCGTCGGGGAGTTGGTCTTTTTTGGTGATGATCACCGGCCAAGCTTCGGAATACTTGCGGTTGAACTCAACCCATTCTTCCATCTTTGGCTCGGTATCGGGCCGTATCGCGTCGGCGGGGCATTCAGGCTCGCACACCCCGCAGTCGATGCATTCATCGGGGTGAATCACCAGCATATTTTCGCCCTCGTAGAAGCAATCCACGGGGCAAACTTCAACGCAATCGGTGAATTTGCAGGCAATGCAGTTGTCGGTGACAACAAAGGTCATGGGCGGAACTCAGTCTGGGTCGGTTATTTCGGTTTGCCTACGCCACAGGGGACGTCGGCGCAAGTCGGGTGCGACGCCGTGGCTCCGCAATGTGTCAACTCAAGTTGACATTGCCTCGGGGCATGGTCAAGCACCTGTCACACCCTGTCTTAGGCCTCGGGATCGTCCCGCAACGCGTCCATGTTGCGGCGGTCTTTCTTGGTCGGACGCGCGCCCACACGCGGGGGCGGCGGGCCATCAGGCGCAGGGCTGAGATCGGTATAGAGGGCTTGCGCTTCAGGGGCCGGACCGCGCCGCGTGGCGATGTCGAGCAGTTGGACGACGCGCACCTGACGGCCCTGCAGGAAGGTCAGCGTATCGCCCTGCTTGATCGCGGTGGCGGTCTTGGTGATCCGCGCCCCGTTCACCCGCACCCCTCCGCCTGACACGAGCTTGGCGGCAAGGCTACGGGTCTTGAAGAACCGCGCCATCCACAGCCATTTGTCGAGGCGTTGGGTGGGGAGTTTCGGGGTGTCGGTCAGATCTTATCCTTCAATCCCATCAGAGCTTGCGCGAAGGGGTTATCGGGATCGATGGGCTTTTCATGCCGTGGCGGACGGGCCTCGAACTTGCGGGGACTGTCATTTCCGGGCTTGCCACCCTTACCACCGCGTGGACCGCCCTTGCCGCCTTCGCCGCGCCCTTTGCCCTTCGCACCACCGCCACCGCCTTTGCGATCGCGGTTACCTTCGCCACCCTCGGCGCGTTTGGCATCGCCTTGGGGACGCCCGCGGCCTGCATTGTGGCGGGGTTTGGGCGCCCATTTGAAAGTGTAGAATACCTCCATCTCAACCGGCTCGGCTGGGATTTCCTCGGCTGCGGCTTCGCCTTCAACGACGGGCTCGGTTGTATCTGCCTCAGGTGCGGCGGCAGCTTCGGCTTCAGCTTTCACTTTCGCCAACGCCGCCTCAGTCGCGGCAGCGACCTCAGCCGCAATATCCTCGGCGGTCACCTCGACCTTGGGCTTCTCGACGACCTTCACCTTCTCGCGTTCGCCCTTCTCAGCGGCGTAGCCGAGGCCCGCCATTAGGTCTGCGAACTGCTCAAGCGTCATGCCGGTGATCGACAGCATATCAGGCGTCGCCTCAAACCCGCCGCGCGTGTCAGCGCCGCGCAGCATATCGGCGAGGCGCTCCAGCATGTCGATGCGAATGGCACGCGTGCCTGCGGCGCGGTAGCCGGACTGGGTGTAGTTGGCGGTATCAATTCCATCAATCACGGGGATCGTTACGAGGCCCGGAGGGGGCGACTCGGGGAAGATGTCGAAGCCTTGATCGAGCGACCAAAGCACCAGTCGCAAACGTGTTGGTGCGGGCTTCAGCAGCAAAGGCAGGAAGATGGTGAACTGACCAAAGCGAATGCCGTGTTTGCGCAGCGCACCGCGCGCGTCTTGATCGAGCGCTTTGACATCTGCGGCAACCTTCTCGCGCGGGATCACGCCCATCGCCTCGACCAGCTGGAACGCAAAGCCACGTGCGAGACCTGTCAAAGCCTCATCACGGCTCATCGCCATAAGAGGCTCGAACAGGGCTGCGATCTTGCGGTCGATGAAATGCTGCAAGCGGCGTTGGACTTTTTGGGCCACGTCTGCGCCAGCCTCGTCATCCACGAACGCGTGGACTTGGGGTTTCAGTGCATCGGCACCCTTGACCAACTTGCCAACCGCGCGGTCGCCCCACATGAGGCCGCCCTGCTCGGTATAGTCGATCTCGGTATCTGGCGCGTTGTAGAACCGATCCGCGCGCAAATGGAACTCGGGCGCAAGGGCCGCGACGGAAGCGGCACGCAGCGCCTTCTCTTCCTCGGGACTTGCGGATTTCTCGGGGCGGAAGCGGAACCCATCAAGCTTGCCAATCAGCTCGCCCTCGACGTTCACTTCACCGTTCTCATTCACCTCGGCCACAAGGCTCTCCTTCTGTTTCAACCGCCGCATGAGCACACTCGTGCGCCGGTCGACAAATTTTTCCGTCAGACATGTGTGTAGCGCGTCCGACAGCCGGTCTTCTACAGCGCGGGTTTCACCGCGCCAATGGCTTTCATCCTCAATCCAGCCGTTCCGTTGCGCGACATACGTCCAAGTCCGAATATACGCCAGTCGTTTCGACAATGTGTCGATATTGCCGTCGGTGCGGTCAATCCGGCCCACTTGTGTGGCAAACCAGCCCTGCGGCACCCGGCCATCGTCATGCATAAAGCTGTAGATGCGGGTCAGCATGTTAGCGTGCTCGTCCGCTGATATGCCCCGGAAGTCCGGTATCCGGCACACGTCCCACAGAAGTTGCACATCGCGCGGGTTGCTCAGGCGACCTGCCACATCGGGTTCCTCGGCCACGGTCTTGAAGGCGATCTGGTCGTCAGCCTCGCGCGCGCGCACCAGCCATTCGGACTGGGTGTTTTCGGGATCGGGGGGCGCTTCAAGCGACGCAAGCAACGTGGCCGCCGTCCCGAAACGCAGTTTGTCGTTGCGCCATTGCAGGCGCTTGATCGGGGCGAAGCGGCTGTCTTCGATGGCTTTGACGGTCTCGTCGTCGATCTCGCCCGCCTCGCCTGTCACACCAAAGGTGCCGGGCGTCTGGTAGCGCCCTGCCCGGCCTGCGATCTGGGCAAGCTCATTTGCCGCCAGCGGGCGAATACGCCGCCCGTCGAATTTGGAGGTCGCAGAGAAGGCGACATGGCTGACATCGAGGTTCAGGCCCATGCCAATCGCGTCGGTTGCCACGAGGAAATCAACGTCGCCGTTTTGGTATAACTCGACCTGGGCATTACGAGTTCGGGGGCTGAGCGCACCCATAACCACGGCGCAGCCGCCCCTTTGGCGACGGATCAACTCGGCCATCGCGTAGACCTGATCGACGGAAAACCCGACAATGGCACTGCGCGGTTTCATGCGGCTGATCTTCTTGGAGCCTGTGTAAGTGAGTTCGGAAAACCGCTCGCGCCGCATGAATTGCGCTTTCGGCACAAGCGCCGCAATCGCGCTGCGCATGGTATCGGCGCCCATAAACAACGTCTCATGGTGCCCGCGCGCGTGCAGCAATCTGTCGGTGAAGATGTGCCCACGATCAGGGTCAGCGCAGAGCTGGATTTCGTCGACGGCAAGGAAATCTGCGCCAATATCTGTTGGCATCGCCTCGACCGTGGCGACCCAGTATTGGACGCGGTCGGGGATGATACGCTCTTCCCCGGTGATCAGGGCCACCACGGACGGCCCGCGGATCGCGACGATCTTATCGTAGACCTCGCGCGCCAGCAGCCGCAGCGGCAAGCCAATCACGCCAGTGCGATGTGCGAGCATACGCTCCAGCGCATAGTGGGTTTTGCCCGTGTTGGTGGGGCCGAGGACCGCAACGATCCGACCGGGCGCCAAACCTGCGCCGATGCTGCCTGCCATTGTTTTGCCCCCGAAACCGCGCAGATCAGATGTCTACGTCGCCCGCCTCTGCGTCTAGCCGTTCCAGCATCTGTTTTAGGTCGGGGTCGTTGGGATGTATAGCCGCTGCCATCTCAAACGCGCGCAAGGCGAGATCGGACTGGCCCAGTTCCTGCATGATCAGCCCGAGGCCTTGCAGCGCGTTGAAATGACGTGGCTCCAACGCGAGGACGCGTTCTACATCTGCAAGCGCGGGGCCGTATTGGTCATTGGCGAAAAAGGCCGTTGCGCGCGCGTTCCAGCCTTCGGCAAACTCAGGCGCATGATCTGTCAGGGCGGTCAGGTGGTCGATGGCGGCCTCGAACTCTTGCGCCTCAAGCGCGTCGCGCCCGCGCTTGAGCAGCAGATCCATCGCAGGCGAGCCGCTTTGGGACCAAAGCCGTCCAAGCTGACGCTCAATGCTTTCCCATTCGGCGAGCTCGGGCGTGGCCAGCCGTTCCAATAGCGCATCAATTTGCGCGTCTTGCGACTGGGCCAGACCGGGGCCCGCCGCGAGGCTGAGAAAAAGTGCCGTGACGACACTGTTGAGGGGGGCTGTTACAATCCGCATCATGCCATAAGTGTAGCGGGAACGCGGGCGATGGCGAGTCCCCGCGAGATCACAAGCTAAGGAGATATGAGGCATGAGCGCAGTTATTGATAAAGCGGTTGAGTTGCTGGCCGCAAAAGTTGGCGAATTTGACGGGTCGGTGAAGTTTGTCATCGAGGACGAAGGTGCGATCATGCTCGACGATGCGGGCGTGCGCGCGGGCGACGAAGAAGCGGCTTGCACGCTAACGGCCTCGGTTGAGACATTCGAGGGCATCATGTCCGGCGATGTGAACGCAACTTCGGCGTTTATGACCGGAAAGTTGAAGCTGGACGGCGATATGGGCCAGGCCATGCGCCTTGGCGGCGCGCTGAGCTAGGTATGCAAGCGGCTCCGTATCACGCTGATTTGGCTGACGCGCCCGACCAGACCCATGCGGTATGGGCGCAGGCCTCAGACGGGGTGCGCGTGCGCGTGGCCCTGACGCCTGTTGAGGGTGCGAAGGGCACGGTTCTGGTGTTTCCGGGCCGCACCGAGATTGTCGAGAAATATGGCCGGGTCGCCGGACGGCTCGCTGCGGCAGGCTGGGCCAGTGCGTCGATTGATTGGCGCGGGCAAGGTCTGGCGGACCGGCTGATCGATGATCCGCTGATCGGCCATGTAGGGCGGTTTGGCGATTATCAACGCGATGTGGCTGCACTGCTTGAGGTGGTGCAGCCGAGCTTGCCCGGTCCGTATATGCTGATCGGGCATTCCATGGGCGGCGCGATTGGCCTGCGCGCGGTGCTGGATGGGATCGACGTGAAGGCGGCCGCGTTCTCGGCCCCGATGTGGGGCATTGCAATGCCTGTGCTGCAAAAGCCGATCAACGAGGCGCTGACCTTTATTCTGGATACCTTCGGGCAAGGCCAGACGCGTGCACCGACGACACCCGTGCGCGGGTATTTGTTGGAGAATTCGTTTGAAGACAACAACCTGACCAATGATCGCGGCGAGTGGGACTATATGGTGCGCCAAGTGGTCGATGTGCCCGGGCTTCGGCTTGCTGGGCCAAGCGTGCATTGGGTGCGCGAGGCGGTGGCCGAATGTCGGGCCCTGTTGCGCGCCGCCCCGCGTGATTTGGCTGTGCTGACCGGGTTCGGCAGTGCTGAAAGCATCGTGTCGAAAGAGGCAATCCGGCAGCGCATGGCGCTTTGGCCAAAGGGCGAGTTGCTGGAGATCGCAGGCGCGCGCCACGAGTTGATGATGGAGACGCCCGCGCGGCGCGATGTGTTTGAAGGGCAGATGATGCGGTTGTTTGAGGGATCGCTTTAAGGGCGTTGGCGGTTTCGCGCTAAAGTTGTTTCCCTAACAATATGGGAGCATCGGGCTCAAAACACTCGTCAATGTGGCGGCATTATACGCTGCCTACTATATCTGCGCATGCCCTAACATTATTAGGCGTGTTAACGATCTGTTAGGGAATTGAGCGCGGATTTACGGAATATTTCAGCGCCTCAGTGTCTGAAATTACGCCCCCTCACAGCGTTATCTCCAGCAGCGGCAAAAACCGCCCCTCAATCGCCTCCGACGCCACCTCGCCGACCTGCACCGCCCCAAACCGCGCATAGAACGCCTGCGCTTGCGGGTCGCTCTCGATCCTGATCCGCGCAGCCCCTGCCCCGCGCGCGACCTCCAGCGCCCAAGCCATCAAGGCCCCGCCCGCGCCGACACCCATCGCATCAGGATCCACAAAAAGCCTGTCCAGATACGCTGTCGGTGCCTCAGCCCGCACGGCCGCAACGCCAGCAATTTCGCCAGCGACCTCCGCCACCTGCCACCTCATGCGCGCCAAATCGGCCGCCTTGATGGTTAACACCGGAACGCAGGCCGCCATGAACGCCGCGTCATAGCCCCAATGCGCCTTCGAGCGCAGACACAACTCCGACAGCGCGGCACATTCTCCAATTTCGGGGGCGCGAAGAGATATGAGGGAAATGGTACCACCTCCTGGTCTCGAACCAGGGACCTCCTGATCCACAATCAGGCGCTCTAACCAACTGAGCTAAGGCGGCACTGCGGGGGGATTAGCGCGGCAAAAGCGGGTTTGCAAGGGGTTGGGCGTAACTGGCCCGATTTTTGAAAGCGGCGGCGTAGCGCCTAGCGCAACAGGACGTCCTCTGGTGTGCCAAGGCTGAATTCCGAGTGCCGTAGCAGCCGCACAACCGTTTCGCCGTCCAACTGGACCTCGACGGATAAGCCATCTGCGGCATCGACAAACTCTAAAGGCAGTCGTTCGAGCGTGTCGGTCAAACCTCCGCCGATCAAAAGTTCATCGCCCCCGTCGAAATTGAAATCTTCAATGACCGCAATCCCGCCCGAGCGGGCATCTACGCGGAAGCTGTCGCCGCCCGCGCCGCCATTTGCGATGTCGCCTCCGGAAAAGAGCAAGGTATCATCCCCCTCTCCGCCAGACAGAAGGTCCACCGCGTCGTCCTCGATCACGCGATCAAATCCGCTCGTCGGGATGACTGTATCATCCTCCAAGATGCGTCCGCTGAAATTACCGATATCGGGTTCACGGAAATCTCCCGCGATTAGCACATCGTTGCCCTCACCCCCGCGCAGAATATCAGCGCCAAAGCCGCCGGTCAGCACATCGCTGCCTTGCCCGCCATCGATTAAATCGTCCCCGATCCCGCCATCCAGCCCATCGTCGTTATCGCCGCCTGACATGGTATCATCGTCTTGCTCGCCAAATATCTGGTCAACGCCCGCCCCGCCCTCAAGCGTATCGTTGCCGCGCCCGCCATAGATACGGTCACTGCCATCATCGCCGAAGATGGTGTCTGCGCCTTCCTCGCCAAATATCCGATCATCGCCGGTGCCACCGAACGCAGTATCGGGTCCAAGTCCGGTTTCGATCAGATCATCGCCGGAGCCGCCAAAGAACTCGGTGCCTTGGGTTCCTGAATTGAAATTCCCGCCCGAGTCTCGACCAGAGCGTGCGAGCAGTTGATCATTCCCCGCTCCCCCCCTGAAATCACCCTCGCCTTGCAGCACGTCATCGCCGGGCCCGCCGAACATGTCGTTGCGGCCAGCCCCGTCGAGGATCACGTCATCGCCTTCGCCGCCGACCAACAGATCGGCGCGGTCTCCGCCTTCCAGCAGATCATCGCCGGAGCCGCCGAAGATGCGGTCCTCGCCGAGACCGCCTGACAGCACATCGTTGCCAGCGCGCCCGCGCAGCTCGTCATCGCCGTCAAGACCGCTGAGCGTATCGTCGCCCGGCCCGCCTTCCAAGACGTCCGGCCCCTCGTCGCCAAGCAGGTCGAGAGACACTGGCCCGCCATCGCCCAGATCAACCTCGTCGCGGGTCTCGGTCGTGTCGTCGTCATCATCATCGGTAAAGGCGTCATAGGCCACAAACCCAATCGCCAAAGGCGCAATCAGCGCTAGCAAGAAAAGTAACATATCGGCCCCCAGACCACTTTGGTTGGGGATTATGGTAAACGATTGGCGGCTTGCGTCCTATGCTCGGCCCGGAAACACAGTGTTTCCTAGGCCTATAGCGCCAGTTCCCATGTCTGGTTGTCATAGGTTTGCTCAAACGCAGGCGACGGATCGCTGGCCACTTGGACAAACCCGGCCCTCTCGTAATGCCGGATTGCCGCACTCAGCTGGCCTTGGGTCCAGAGCGTGACGCGCCCGTAGCCCGTCGCGCGCGCGAAGCTGAGGCATTGGTCCATCAACGCGGTCCCGATCCCTTGCCCGCGCGCAAGGGGGTCGAGGAAGAACAGGCGCAGCTTAGCGACACTGGGATCCTCGGTGTGCATGAGGAGGATCGAGCCGAGGCGCAGACCCGCGCGCTCGACAATCCAGACGCGGTCGCGCGCGGGATCGAGGTCGCGCAGATACTCGGACATAGCGTCCAGCACGATCCCCTCGAATGTGTGATCGACGTCGAACTGGTGGCGGTATAACTCGCCAAAGCGCATGGCGATCCAGCCCGCATCGCCGGGGCCGAGGTCGCGGTAGGTGACGGGAGAGGCCGCAAGTGTTTCCGGCGCAAGATGGTGGCGCAAACGGCCAAGCGCGTCGTCAGTGACGGCATGGTTCATTGCCGGAATTTCGCCCAAGGCCTTGATGGCCCTCGCAGGCCAGTCTGCCTCCGGCGTTTGCAGGATACTTTCAACAAGCCTGCGGACGTTTTCGATGCGATCCATGATCCCTCACTCCGACCCAGTTCCTTATGAAGCCCGCGTTAAGCGCATAGAGCTTGTCGGCGCAAGTTGGACCCACTAGATCAAGGCCAAGCGAAAGGACCGCACCAATGGGCATCAATAAAGAAAGCGCAGTCGAGACGAACCTGCAAATCGGGCCGACCGATCAGGGGATGGTGCGGCTTTATATTGAGGGCGGCGGTATCGATCTGCCAATGGATTTCGAGCCCGATGAGGCGCTTGAGATCGCCGAAGAACTGACCGCAGCAGCAGAGCGCGCGCGAGCAATGGGCAAGCGCAAGGGCGGCTGAGCGTCCACAATCTAAGTATTTCTCGCAAGATAAAGGGAGGCGGCGTTGACAAGTGCTGCTGCCGGATTCATGTGACCTGCACACATAACCCGCAACCGGGCGCTCCGTGGGCGCCAAACCGACGAGGAGTGCCGATATGGCCCCCATTTCCCTAACCTTCCCCGATGGCAATGCGCGCGAGTTCGACGCTGGCGTGACCCCCGGCGAAGTGGCGTCTGCCATTGCGACCTCCCTTGGCAAGAAAGCGATTTCGGCCACGGTTGACGGCGCGCATTGGGACTTGGCGTGGCCGATCTCAGCGGATGCCTCGATTGCGATCAACACCATGAAGGACGAGGACGCGGCACTTGAGCTGATCCGCCACGACTTTGCGCATGTGATGGCCCGCGCCGTGCAGGAGATTTGGCCGGATGTGAAAGTCACCATCGGCCCGGTGATTACGGATGGTTGGTATTACGACTTTGACCGCGAAGAGCCGTTTACACCCGAAGACCTCGGCCAGATCGAGGCGAAGATGAAAGAGATCATCAACCTACGCGATCCTGTGCGCACGGAAGTCTGGTCGCGCAAGGATGCAATTGCGTATTACGAGGCGCGCGGCGAGCACTTTAAGGTCGAACTGGTCGGCATGATCCCCGACGATGGCCAACCTATTCGCATGTATTGGCATGGCGACTGGCAAGATCTGTGCCGCGGTCCGCACCTGCAACATACCGGGCAACTGCCCGCCGATGCGTTCAAGTTAATGCGCGTGTCTGGGGCCTATTGGCGCGGCGACAGCAAGCGCGACCAGTTGCAGCGCATCTACGGGGTGGCATTCCAGAACCGTGAGCAGTTGAAACAGCACCTGAATTTCCTTGAGGAGGCCGAGAAACGCGATCACCGCCGCTTGGGCCGCGAAATGGACCTGTTTCACATGCAGGAAGAGGCCCCCGGTCAGGTGTTCTGGCACCCCAATGGCTGGACGATCTACACCCAATTGCAAGACTATATGCGCCGCCAGCAGCGCAAGGGCGGCTATGTAGAGGTCAACACGCCCCAAGTGGTCAGCCGCAAGCTCTGGGAAGAGAGTGGCCACTGGGAGAAGTATCAAGACCATATGTTCGTGGTCGAAGTCGACGAGGAACATGCGCGCGAAAAGACCGTCAATGCGCTGAAACCGATGAACTGCCCCTGCCACGTGCAAATCTTTAACCAGGGCCTGAAATCATACCGCGACCTGCCTTTGCGCATGGCCGAATTTGGCTCTTGTGCGCGGTATGAGCCCTCAGGCGCGCTCCATGGCGTGATGCGCGTGCGCGGCTTTGTGCAAGATGACGGGCATATTTTCTGCCGCGAGGACCAGATTGAGACCGAGACCGCAGAGTTCATCGCCTTCCTGTCTGCGATCTATAAAGACCTTGGGTTTGAGAATTTCAGCGTGAAGTTCTCGGACCGCCCTGAGACGCGCGCGGGCTCGGACGAGGTCTGGGATAAGGCCGAAGCGGCATTGCTATCGGCCACGCGGGCGGCGGGGATAGAGCCTGAGATGAACCCCGGCGAAGGGGCGTTCTATGGCCCCAAGCTGGAGTTTGTTCTGACCGACGCGATTGGCCGGGACTGGCAATGCGGCACCCATCAGGTGGATTTTGTGCTGCCCGAACGTCTGGACGCAAACTACGTGGCAGAGGATGGTGCCAAGCACCGACCCGTTATGCTGCACCGCGCGACCTTGGGTTCGTTCGAGCGCTTCATCGGCATCTTGATCGAAGAACATGCAGGCAAGCTGCCGTTCTGGATCGCGCCGCGCCAAGTCGTTGTCGCGTCTATCGTTTCGGATGCAGACGACTTCTGTCTGGAAGCGGTTGCGGCTTTGAAGGCGGCTGGTGTGCGGGCCGAGGCGGATATCCGCAACGAGAAGATCAACTATAAGGTGCGCGAGCACTCGCTCGGCAAGGTGCCGGTGATCTTGGCGTTGGGGCGCAAGGAGGTCGAGGACCGGACCGTGACGATGCGACGGTTGGGCGAGAAGCAGACCAAAGTGATGGAGTTGGATGCGCTGGTGCCAGAGTTGGCTGCGGAGGCGACGCCGCCTGATATGAAGGGCTAGATTTGGGGGCGTTATGCCCCCTCCAAGGCTTAACGCGCCCTAACAATGTTAGGACATATCTAGATGTTCGCTCCGTTTTGCAGTGATACATCTAGATGATGTGGTTTTGGGGAGTTTTCCCTAACATTGTTAGGAAAGTTAACCATTCGCTAGTGAATTGCGCCAGTGAACAGACCTACTTCGCCACATCCGCCCCCGGCGCGCCGAGCACCAACACCCCGCCAAGCCCCGCCATCGCAATCGGGAACATCGTGAATACCCCGAACCCGAACGCGAGCGCCATTCCCAGCGCCGAGGCCAGCATCAATCCGCCCCCGATCCAGCGCTGCGAATGGGCCATCGCCCCGCCTGCGATTGCAAGGATCGGTGCAACGAGGCCTGCAATGCGGACCAACTCGACGTTCTCGACTTGGGCGAACACGGTCTGCGCCCCATCAACCTCGGCACTGATCCAATTGACGAACACGGTGTAGCCCGCCCCGAAGAACCCGACGAGCATTCCGACCAGTCCTGCGATGATCCCTAGAATTAGTCCTGCATTGCGCATCATTGGCTCCTGAATTGCGGTGTCCTCGAATCAATATGGGGGGTCTGTTTCGTTACAGGAGGGCTGGTTTAGGGGGAAAGCGCGGCGAAATTCCCCTTCGCCAACTCAGACCGTGAAGCGTTGTTTCAGCGAGCTAACGCATCCGTGGGGAGAACACGGTGCTATCCTGACGGGGTCGTGAGAATTTCGCCGCCTAGGCCCCAAATTCCTGTAACAATATGTCACACTGGTCACGCACGCGTGCAGCACGGGCCTGTGAGTGGCGTGTGATCGTCTTTGGATGCTTTCTAACCCCACCGCTCCGGGGCTGATCCCGAAGCGCCACACACACTGTTCCAACTCGGAGAGACCCTTCAATGTCCGTTACTATCAAATCCCTGACCGTTGCTTCCGCCGTTGCCGCTGCCCTCGTCGGCCACGCCTCCACCGCCACCGCACAAGCCCAAGAGAAATGCTTCGGTGTTTCGCTTGCAGGCGAGAATGATTGCGCCGCAGGCCCCGGCACAACATGCGCAGGCACCTCAACCGTTGACTATCAGGGCAACGCTTGGACCCTCGTTCCAGCCGGCACTTGCGCCTCGATGGAGCTTCCCGATGGCCGCATGGGCGAGACACTCGCAGCCCTGACCGCCGAAGGCAAAGAGGGTCTGGCACGTGACCTTCCAGAAGGCACAGACGCCTCGATGCTGAAAATGACCGACATGTAATCTGATACCCGCCCCGGCCAGATATGATGGCCGGGGCACCTTTTGCCGGAGACGTTGATGCTGGACGCTGCACCTTTGACGACCTTGCCTTTGGCCCCCGGCGTTGGATATAAATCCAGCCATTTCAGCGCTCTGACAGATGATCCCGGCACTGTTTCGTGGCTTGAAGTGCACGCAGAGAATTACATGGGCGATGGCGGACGACCGCTTGCCCAGCTTGACGCGCTTGCGGCACGTTTTCCGATTTCCGTGCATGGTGTTGGCCTGTCAATCGGCGGCGCGCTCCCTCTGGACCGCGACCACCTGAAGCGTTTGCGCACATTGTGCGATCGCATTAACCCTGCCAGCTTTTCCGAACATCTTGCGTGGTCGACCCATCATGTGGGCTTCCTGAACGACCTGCTGCCGCTGCCCTATACGGTGGCGACTTTGACCCGCGTTGCCGACCATATCGACGAAGTGCAAGAGGCGCTTGGACGGCGGATGCTGCTCGAAAACCCCTCCACCTACCTCGCCTTCGCCGAGACGGAGATGGACGAGATCGCCTTCCTTGACGCCCTCGTTGCCCGCACCGGCTGTGGCCTGCTTTTGGACGTGAACAACGTGTTTGTATCTGCCACCAATCAGGCCACCGACCCCTACGCCTATATCGATGCCTTTCCGTTGCACGCGGTTGGCGAGATCCACCTTGGAGGACACGATGCGCAAGAGGACGAGCACGGCGCGCCCTTGCTAATCGACAGCCACAACGCTGCGGTCGCGGACCCGGTTTGGGCGCTTTATGCGCATACCGTGACACGCGGCGGTGCGCGGCCAACGCTGATCGAGTGGGATAATGACGTGCCGGATTGGCCCGTTTTGCGCGCAGAGGCTGGCCTGGCAGCAAGCGTCTTGGAGCGTGTCGCATGAGCTTTGATGCGGGCTTTGCCGCCGCCTTGCTGGACCCTGATCTGGCGGTGCCCTCTGGGCTTGTCGATCCCTCGGGCCGTCCTGCGGGCAAGCGCTTTGATGTCTACCGCAACAATGTCGTGGCCTCACTGAGCAGCGCCTTGGCCGACGGCTTTCCTGCGGTCCACGCGCTTGTCGGCGCAGAGTTTTTCAGCGCCATGGCAGGGGTTTACGTGCGCGTGCATCCACCAAACAATCCGCGCATGATGTATTTCGGGGCGCAGATGCCCGCGTTCCTCGAGGGGTTTGGCCCCGTCGCGCACTTGGCCTACCTGCCTGATGTCGCGCGTCTGGAATTGGCCTTGCGCGCCAGCTACCACGCCGCCGACGCAGAAGGCTTGACGGCTGAGCGCCTCGCCGCCCTGCCCCAAGACCAGCTATAGGCGATGCACTTTCCGCTGGTCCCGTCCGCCCGTCTGATCCGCAGCGCCCATCCGGTCCTGTCGATCTGGCGGCGTGCAACCGATGTGGGTGCCCCTGCCCCGGTCGCCGAAGCCCAAGATGTGCTGATCGCGCGACCAGACTTCGACCCCGCGCCCCATGCGCTCGGCCCCGGTGGCTTCGCGTTCTTCACCGGGCTGTCGGACGGTCTGACCTTGGCCGAAGCCGCCGCACTTGCCACCACCACGGCCCCCGATTTCGACCTATCTGCCGCGCTGTCGCTTGCGTTGGCCACACAGAGTTTACAAGCCTCGGAGCATCCATGAACCGCCTCATTTCCCTACACAATTCCGTCTTCGGCGCGATTGAACGCCTCTCCACACTGGTCCTGCCAACCCTCGCGCGGATCGTATTCGCAGGGGTGCTATTCGTGTATTTCTGGAACTCCGCGATGACCAAACTGGGCGACGGGGTCTCGGGCCTATGGACCCTATCGTTCGGGGCCTATGCGCAGATATTTCCCAAGACGTTCGAGGCGCTCGGCTACGACCCCTCGGCGTTACCGCTCAGCTACAAACTGGTCGCCCTGCTGGGCACTTGGGCCGAGATCGTCTTGCCAATCCTGATCGTCATCGGGTTGCTGACGCGCCTAGCATCGCTGGGCATGATCGGCTTCGTGCTGGTGCAAAGTTGGGTCGATGTAACAGGCCACAACCTCAACGCCGCTGGGATCGGCGCGTGGTTTGATCCGCTGTCCTCGGGCCTACTGCTCGACCAACGTGCGTTTTGGGTGTTCTTGCTGCTGTTTCTGGTGTTCCGCGGCGCAGGCCCGATCTCGGTCGATGCGCTGTTAGGCCGTCAGAGCAGAGCCGCTTTAGTATCAGCGCCGTAGCCCAGATACAGCGTCCCACTCGCGTCAATCACCGGGCGTTTCATGAGCGTTGGGAACTCAGCAAGCAGCGCGTCAGGATCACGGGCGCGCTGCGCCTCGTCGAGCCCCCGCCATGTGGTGGACCGGGTGTTCACAAGCGCGTCGCCAAAGGCCGCAAAGAAGCGTGCGCGCTCGGCCTCGCTCAGCGGATCGGCGCGGATATCGCGCAACTCCGCCCCCAATTGCTGGACCGCTTTGCGGCAGGTGTCACAGGTCTTGATGCCGTAAACGATCATTCTGGGGGTCCATCTTGTTATTAGTTAACCCAAAGTTCAGTCATTTTGCGCCGGTTTCAAGGGCAATTCCTTGCATTTGGCTAAAACTGAACCGGACTTTTCAAGGTGAGGACAGACTTCTGCGGACGGCCCTCGTCAGGGGCACCCGAATGGGAACGAAAGCGAGCTGAAACTAGGCGCATGCAGCGTCTGGCGTAGACAGCAAAACGCCCGACACTTGGCCGGGCGTTCTTGGCGTTCCTGGAGCGGCGCTAACCTTACCCGCCAGTGCCCTTGACGCCGGGGTTGTCAAAATACGTGGGCGAAACTTGGCGGCGCACTTGGCGCACCGGATGCTGCATCATGGCCGAATAGCTGACATGCTGGTTCGGCACGCCGCAACAAATCACACCCGCAATCGTCACAGGTTGCAGGCCTGCGGGGCAATAATTCACGCTGGCAGGATACGCATAGAGCGGGGCAGTGTGGCCGTCGGCAAAAGCCGGGGCCGCAAGTGTGGTCGCCAAAGCGGCGAGGGTCAGACGAAAAGACATGCGCAAACTCCCGTAAGCGGGTTAACCAGAATTGTGGATAACCCTATCAATATTTAGAGGGTGTGGGAAGAGGGATGCCCGTAGGTGGGGATTTGTGGCAGGGATTGTGGTTCTGATGGCGACAATGGGGGGTGCGGTGAGGGATTGTGGGGGGTGCGGTGAGGGATTGTGGCGGGTGTCGTAAGGCGGGGTTAACCCCGCCCTACGCGATGGAGGTGCCAAGGATCATGACCTGCAAGCGCGGGGTGTCGGGCGACACGGCGCTACGCTTGGCGGCGGTGTTGGGTTGGTGGCTTAGGTAAGCTTAAAAAATTTCAACTTACAGCAGATTAGCGTAGGTGATCATATAGACGATAGCTGGGTCCGCATTCCCCAAATCGACTTAGCGCCTCAGTAGAGCTTAGACTCAAGTTTCAAGTGCAACACCCACGGCCCAAGGGGCATAGGATGTTGCGATGGACAGACGATACAAACACCTCAATGGCGAGGAACGCGGCGTGATCTCTGCGGAGCATCGAAGGGGGGCCAGCCTACGGGCCATCGGCTCACTTCTTGGCCGCTCTGCGAGCACGATCGGGCGGGAATTGGTCCGCGGCCGGGGGGTTGACGGCCACTATAGCCCGCAGGCGGGACGTCGTGTTCATGATGCACGACGGCTGCGAAGTCGGCGACCTCGCAGGCTGGTCGAGGGCGGCGCGCTTCATACCTGGGTTCATGGTAAGCTGGTGCATTTGCACTGGTCGCCGGAACAGATTGCGGGCAGGCTTGGGGCCATGCATCCCGATGATCCTGATCAACGCGTCAGCCATGAGACGATCTATGCCGCGATCTATGCGCAGCCGCGCGGCGGGCTGAAGGCGGCCATGATCGAGGCTCTGCGGCAGAGGAAACCAGCGCGGGGACGGCGACGAACAACCCTCGCAGGAAGCTCCATGGTCCCGGAAACGTTACGGATTACTCATCGCCCCGAAGAGATTGAGGCGCGGATCGTTCCCGGCCACTGGGAGGGGGATTTGATCAAGGGTGCCTTCAACCGCTCGTCGGTGGGCACGCTGGTGGAGCGCAAAACCCGCTTCGTTGTTCTCTGCAAAATGAACGGCAATGGTGCCCAGGCCGCGCTCGACAGCTTCACCCGGCAGATGAAGCGACTGCCCGCAGCAATGCGCAAGAGCATGACCTATGATCGCGGATCGGAGATGGCCTGCCACCCCGAACTTGCCCGCCGTCTGAAAATCGACATCTGGTTTTGCGACCCGCACGCGCCTTGGCAACGCGGTTCGAACGAGAACACCAACGGATTGCTACGCCAATTCATGCCGAAGGGAACCGACCTTTCCCAAGCCAGTCAGACCTGGCTTAACGACGTTGCATGGCTCCTGAACGGACGCCCCCGAAAAACGCTAGGTTGGACAACCCCCGCCGAAGCAATGGCAGAGGAAATCCTAGTCTTCAATTCAACCGTTGCACTTGATGTTTGAATCCAAGCCCTTCACATATGCCGTTAGAGATTCTTATGATCCGATCCCGCTTTTCCCGCCATTCATCAGAATTCATGTAATCCTGATAGAAATTGGAACCATCCGATTTCCCAAGTAAGAAGTACTTCTTATAAATTTCTCTTCGGCGGCTTTCTCGATTTTCATCATATTCCGACTTTAAATCCTGATCCCATGGTTCGGAGTCTGGATGTTGGTCTTTCTTCAGTTCGCTACCGACTGGCGAACCGCAGGATACGCACTGAGATTTTACTACTTTTGATCCGTTTGCTTTTGTTCGTAGACGCACACGTCGCGTTTGACACCTACACTTACAATCTTCAAACGCCCTTTTTTCGTCTTCGAAGTCCGACCTCAACTCGCCATAAAGAAAGCAGACCTCTTTCGGATTATCTGGATCAAAAACAATAGATCGCGTGGCGTCATAATCATTCACCCAAACACCCCCAAAAACTCGCGCCATTCGCCCTTACTCATCCCGCTCGTCTCTTGCGTCACCTCTTCCCCGGCCAGCCGACGCTTAATCACCTCGACCCCTTTGCCAGACAGCGACACCCCGCCCATGCGGTAGTCCTCGAACGCACCGTAGGCGGCGGGCACCCAGTCGGCCACGAGGCGGCAGATTTCGTCGGCATAGACGCGGATCTCGTATTGCGCATGGGGGTCGGCGCGCAGGCGTAGGAAGTGGAACAGGTTGTGCAGATCGACCTTCCAGTACCATTGCGTGTAGATATTGGCGGGCAGGTTCATCCGCGCCAACTCGCGTGCAAGCCCCTGTTGGCCGTCTTGGTTAATCATTTCCTGATAGTGGTCGTATGCGCGGTTGCTGTCGTCTTTGAGGTAGCGCAGCACGCGTTCGGCCTCCGCGCCCGTCAACGCCTCGCCGCGCCCTTGGTTGTTGACCACCGATTGTGCGGCCAGATCGTCGAGCGCGGGGATGTAGAATTCGCGGTCCAGGATCGAGTAGCGCGCCGAGTATTCGTTCACATTTGCCGTCCGGTGGCGGATCCATTGGCGCGCCACGAAGACGGGTAATTTGACGTGCAGTTTGATCTCGCACATCTCGAACGGCGTCGAATGCCAGTGGCGCATGAGGTAGCGAATCAGGCCAGTGTCGTCGCGCGCGGCCTTGGTCCCGGCCCCGTAGCTGACCCGTGCAGCCTGCACGATCGCGCCGTCATCGCCCATGTAATCGACGACGCGCACGAAACCGTGGTCGAGCACTTTATGCTCGGTATACAGATGCTGCTCCATCCCCGGTGCGACGGCGCGCAAGGTGGGCTGGGCATTGGCGCGCAACGCTTTGATCTGGTCTTGCGGGGAGGGATTGGCGTCAGCGCTCATGGCGGCGTCCTTCTGTTTGGCAGCGTCGTGCGAGGCGAGTGGTTGGTCAGCCGCACCGATCATCCGACAAAGGGCTGCCAGATCACCTGGGAATGGCACTGCGTTCCGTGGGGGCCACTCGCCTGCACGCCCTAAATGTGGTGTATGTCTTGCGGTCGGTCTACCACAAAATGCGGTTATCCCCAGATATCGGTAGGGGCGCGCCGGATGTGCGCCCTTGCGCCTGCGCGCCCGCGCCCTACCGTGCTTGCAACTGGTTCATGGAAGGGCAGAAAATGACACTGCAATATTTGCACACAATGGTTCGGGTGAAGGATTTGGACGCCTCGGTGGCGTTCTTTGCGCTTTTGGGCTTGGAGGAGACTAAGCGCTTTGACCGCGAAGACGGGCGTTATTCTTTGGTGTTTATGGCCCCTCCCGGACAGCCAGATTGCCCGGTGGAGTTGACCTATAACTGGGACGGCGATGAGGGGCTGCCCTCGGACGGGCGGCATTTCGGGCATTTGGCCTACCGTGTTGGTAATATCTACGAGGTCTGCCAGCGCTTTCTCGATGCGGGGTTCACGGTCAATCGCCCGCCGCGCGACGGCTACATGGCGTTTGTGCGCTCGCCCGACAATATCTCGGTGGAGCTGTTGCAAGAAGGTGAGCGATTGGCCCCGGCAGAACCTTGGGCCAGCATGGAGAACACCGGTCATTGGTGAGGGTGTTTGCCCTGATTGCTAGGGTTTGCCCGGTGGCGTCGCTGGAATGAAAGCGGTTCTGATCTGCGCCCTGCTGGTCCTTGCGGCCCCCGCGCAAGCGACCTGCCGGCTGGCCTTGGCGCTTGGGCTTGATGTGTCCTCGTCCGTGGATGCACGCGAATACCGCTTGCAACTCGATGGTTTGGCGAACGCGTTGCAAGACCCGGATGTGCAGGCCGCGATCTTCGCGCTGCCAAGCGCCCATGTCCGCCTCATGGTCTATGAATGGAGTGGGGCCGCGCGCCAACGGGTGCTCGTGGATTGGGCGGTTGCGCAAAGCCCGGCGGATGTGGCGACAGTCGCAGACCAGCTACGCGCCACCACCAAACGCTTTGACCGCCAAGCAACAGGCCTCGGCACAGCAATCTTGTTTGGCGCACGGGCGCTACAGACCCAAGCGGCGTGCTGGCAACTGACACTGGATGTATCGGGCGATGGCCCCAACAACGAGGGGCCGGAGCCTGAGATATTGCGCGACCGAGCCGAGATGGTGGGCGTGACGGTAAACGCCCTCGTGGTGGGCACCGACACACCCGGCGCCGGCGGCACCGACCGCAGGCAGGCCGAGATCAAGGAGTTGCTGTCATATTTTTCCGCACGCGTGATCACCGGCCCCTTAGCCTTTACAGAAGCCGCCCTGACCTTTGATGATTTCGAGAACGCGATGCGCCGAAAATTATTGAAAGAACTGGCGGTCCCAGCGGTATCATCCATTCCGCAGTCCGACCGTCGCTTTGCCGCCCGTCAGTAAATATAGCGAATTTGGTCGGCCCAGAACCGTTCCATCCGTTTCAGCCCGGTATTTATGTCCTCAAGCCCCTGCTGATCTAGCGCGCCTTTGTCCTGCATGCCCTCGGAATGGCGCGCGAACAGGTCATTAACAATATCGCGGACATGCCGCCCTTCTTGGGTCAGTTTCACCCGAACTGAGCGGCGGTCAATCTCGCAGCGCTGGTGGTGCATATAGCCCATTTCGACCAGTTTTTTGAGGTTATACGACACGTTAGACCCCTGGTAATAGCCGCGCGATTTCAACTCGCCAGCCGTCACCTCGTTCTCGCCGATGTTAAACAATAACAGCGCTTGGACTGCGTTCACTTCCAACACGCCGACGCGTTCGAATTCGTCCTTAATCACATCAAGCAAAAGTCTATGCATCCGCTCGACAAGCGCGAGACTATCGAGATAGCCTGCGCGAAAGCCGATTTGGCGTGCATCGCCAAGTTGGGAATGAATACTCATACGTGTCTCCGTCAGATCCAGCAGCTGTGTTCGCCACTAGAATTGACCGGAAATTCCAAACAAGCCGTTAATCGAGACAGATTTTTTGCAAATCAGCGCGGCACCAACGCGGAAATCAAGCCTGTAAAGCGCGCAGGCGGGCTCGCCTGACCCGACACCCATTGATACAAGTCTTGGTCTTTTTCCAGAAGCAACGCATCAAACAGATCAAGCGCATCCCCGTCCATCGCAGCTAAGTTTGCATCTGCGTAAGGCCCTAAGATCAGGTCCATTTCCTTGATCCCGCGCCGCCACGCACGGATCTTCATCCGCTTGAGGCGGTGCGCAGGAACCTCACCTGAACTGGCAGGCTCGGTGATGTTCAGAAAACCGTTTGGGTCGTTTTGGTCACTCACAATTCGGCCTCAAGTGCTGCGCGCAAACGTTTCTCTAGACGTGCAACGCGTGCCGCCCCGCGTTCCATTTCAGCGCGCATTTGGCGCAATTCTGTCAATACTTCGGTCAGATTTGCAGGGATTACAGCGGCGTCTGAAGGCGCATCCGGCCCTTCGCCGTTGCCCGTCATGAGCCAAGACAGCGACACGTTCAAAAGCCCCGACAGCATCGAGACGCGGTTGGCGCGTGGCTCGGACAGGTCATTCTCCCAGTTGCGCAAGGTCTTGACCTTAATGCCCAGCCGCTTGGCCAAATCGGCCTGTTTCATGCCAGACGCTTCACGCGCGCCTGCAAGTCTGTCGCCGAAAGTGGCACTTTCTTCGCTAAACCAGTCACTCGCCTCGGTCATGAGGTCTCCTTTACGGGGAATTCATCTTGATTGGGATTAAGGGGCAACCTAAGACGCGAGCAACCTGTTTGCAAACCATCGGAGCGACCTAATGCCCTTCCTGTCCGACAGCCTTGCCCGTGTGAAGCCTTCGCCCACCATAGCCGTGTCCACAAAGGCGCGTGAGTTGAAGGCCGCCGGGCGCGATGTCATCGGCCTTGGCGCAGGCGAGCCCGATTTTGATACGCCCGACAATATCAAAGCCGCCGCGATTGCCGCGATCAATGCAGGCGACACCAAATACACCGCCCCCGATGGCACGCCTGCGCTGAAGCAGGCTATTTGTGCGAAGTTCAAGCGCGACAATGGCCTCGACTACGAGGTCAGCCAGATCACTGTCGGCACTGGCGGCAAGCAGGTCTTGATCAACGCGCTAATGGCCACAATGAACCCCGGCGACGAGGTCGTGATCCCCGCGCCCTATTGGGTCAGCTACCCCGACATGGTGCTGCTGGCGGGCGGTGAGCCGGTCATTGCGATGACCACCGAAGAGAACGCCTATAAATTGACCCCCGACGCACTTGAGGCGGCGATCACGTCAAAAACGAAGTGGTTCATATTCAACTCACCCTCGAACCCGACCGGAGCGGGCTACACCCGCGACGAGCTGAAAGCCCTGACAGATGTTCTCATGCGCCACCCCCATGTCTGGGTGATGACCGACGATATGTATGAGCATCTCGTTTACGATGATTTTGAGTTTTGCACGCCTGCCGAGGTGGAGCCTGCGCTTTATGCCCGCACGCTGACCTGCAATGGCGTGTCGAAGGCATACGCGATGACCGGCTGGCGCATCGGCTATGCGGGCGGCCCGGTGGAGTTGATCAAGGCGATGGGCAAGATCCAGTCGCAAACAACGTCCAACCCCTGCTCGATCTCGCAAGCGGCTGCCGTTGAGGCGCTGAACGGCACGCAAGACTTCATCGCCACCAACAATGAGACCTTCAAGCGCCGCCGCAATCTGGTCGTGGCGATGCTGAACGAGGCCGAAGGCATCACCTGCCCGACGCCCGAGGGTGCGTTCTATGTCTATCCAAGCGTGGCAGGCTGCATCGGCAAGACCAGCGCAGGCGGGATCTTGATCGAGAATGACGAAGTGTTCGCGACGGCCCTGCTGGAAGAGACAGGCGTGGCCGTGGTATTCGGGGCCGCATTCGGCCTCAGCCCCTGCTTCCGCGTCAGCTACGCGACCTCAGATGAGGCGCTGGTCGAGGCCTGCGGGCGGATCAAGGCGTTCTGCGCGGGCTTGAAGTAAGACAAAGGCCACGCAGCACCCCGAGGATTGACTATGGAATTGATGCTCATCCTCGTGGCAGCCTTTAGCGCCGGCGTCTTGAACACCATTGCCGGCGGTGGGACATTCCTGACCTTTCCCGCGCTGGTATTCATCGGCGTGCCGCCTGTGGTAGCGAATGCGACCAGTGCTGTGGCGGTGTTTCCGGGGTATCTGGGCGGGGCTTTGGGGTTCCGCGACGAGTTGGCACAGTTCGACAAAGCCCAACTGGTGCGGTTGGTGGCCATAACATTTGCGGGCGGGCTGATCGGATCGCTGTTGCTGCTGATCTCGTCGAACGAGGCGTTTTCCATCGTTGTGCCGTTTCTGCTTCTGGCCGCGACGCTGGCGTTTCTGTTTGGCGACCAAATCCGAGCATGGGCGGCCAGCAAGAGCCGGGCTGTCACGCCTTACGGCACGGTGGGTTTGCTGCTGGTCAGCATCTATGGCGGGTATTTCAACGGCGGATTGGGCATCGTTCTGCTGGCGCTCTTCGCGCTTTGGGGCATGGTGAATATCCACGCAATGAACGGCTTGAAGAACGGACTGTCTTTCGCATTGTCCGCTATTTCCGTGGGCGTGTTTGCCATTGGCGGCTTGATCGAATGGCACTACGCGCTGGGAATGATGGTCGCCTCAACCCTTGGCGGATATGCAGGTGCGCCGATCGCACGCAGCTTGCCTAAATTTGCCGTGCGGCTGGTGGTTGCCATTGTTGGCTTTTCTATGAGTGCGGTATTCTTTTGGCGCCTGCTGGCGTGATCCATAAGCGCGACGCACCCCTATATGTCGTCCTTGCGCAAAGCTTCCCCCTTCCCCCCTTCGCCCCCCTCCGTTACGCTTGTCCTAACAACACGACCTGTAACGAGGACTTGCCCCATGGCCGTTGATCTCCCTGAGCTTTATTATCGGATCAAAGACAATGGGGCTGCGGTCTTTCGTGTTGATCCTGAGAACCGCCAGAAGCGGATTGAGCTGGACCAGATCGCCAATGTGAACATCCGCAATGGCGAGGTGAAGGTGCAAGGCAAAGCCGAGGTCTCGGACGCAGAAATGACCGCCATGCGCGGCTGGATTACCGAGCGCCAAGCGATTCAAGCCACCCGCGACCTCGATGATATTCACCGCGCAATTGACCAGATGAACCAGACCGCCCATTGGGCGCAGTCCAAGGCCACGCCCGAGCAGCTTGAGGCCGTCACCGACCGGATGCTTCTGGCGATGTATGACCTGCGCCAAGTGCTTGTGCGCAAGAAGGCTGACCGGATGAATGGGCGTTAGCCCCTAGTCGCCTGAGTTTCTTGGCTAGAAGCAGGGCTGCCTGCTCAGGCCAGTTGCGCCACCCAATACCGCTGCCGCCAGAACCGGAACATCAACAGCACCGACGCGGTTGCAAGGCCGACCACAAGGCCCATCCAGACGCCCACCGCGCCCCATTTCAGCACAAACCCGAACAGGTAGCTTGATGGCGCACCAATGGCCCAATAGCTGAACGCCGCCATGACCATCGGCATCCGCGTGTCTTGCACCCCGCGCAACAGTCCCAGCGCGACGACCTGCATCCCATCGGCCAACTGAAACAGCGCCGCCATTGCCAGCATCGACACGCCCACTGCGATCACAGCCGCGCGCTTTGGGTCATCGGGGTTGGTGAACACACCCAGCAGCGCCTCGGGCACGCCCAGAAACGCCACCACGGTCATGCCGATCATGCACAATGAAAGCCCCGTGACGACCATCCCGCCCCGCACCAGATTGCCCGCATCCTTGCGCCCCAACGCTTGGCCCGCACGCACGGTTGCCACTTGGCTCAGGCCGATATGGGCGTTGAAAGTCAGCGACGCGATCTGGAGCGCAATTCCGTGTGCTGCCAGTTCCACTGTCCCGATCCACCCGATCATCAAGGCGGTTGTGGAAAACAGGCCCGCCTCGGCCAACAAGGTCAAGCTAATGGGCCAACCGAGGCTGAAGACACGACCGAACGCCTCCCAGTCGGGGCGCCAGAAGCGAGCAAATAACTCATGCTCGGGCAACACCCGCACCGCATAGATCGCCAGCGCAACCATCATCGCGGTATGCAAGCACAGCGACGCGATGGCGGCACCTTGCACGCCCAACTCGGGAAAGCCCCAATTGCCGAAGATCAAGAGCCAGTTCAGGCCTGCATTGCCAATCGCACCCGTCACGGTGACCCAAAGCACGACCTGCGCACGGTCAAGCGCTGCAAGGTAGCTCTTGAGCACCATCACCAGCAGACCGGGGATCATCCCGAACCCCGCAACGACCATGTAATCGCTGGCAAGTTTCGCAATCTCGGGCTTCTGGCCGAGGCCTAGCAGGATCGTCTCGGAGAACCAGAAAAACGGATAGATCAGCACGCCAAACAAAATGGATAGCCAAAGCCCCATGCGCGTGACCCGGCGGATTTGCGTCTCATCGCCCGAGCTGGCTGCCTGTGCCACCATCGGCATCACCGCCAGCGCGATCCCTGATCCGACCATGAATAAGGTCGAGAATAATCCAGCGCCGAGGCCCCCTGCTGCCAGCGCCTCTATCCCATACCACCCCAACATTAGCGTGTCGGTCAGTTGCACCATGCCTTGGGCGAGGTGACTGCCAACGAGCGGCACACCCAGCCAGATCGCTGCGCGTGCATGAGTGCGGTAGGGTTGAAGAGGGGCCGTCATAGGCAGGCTTTAGGACGCAGGCGCGCCAGAGGCAATCGCGTTTGCAATCCTTTAGAGCAGGCGTGAGAGCAAGCCGAGCGCAACAATGGTCACAAGCGCACCCGCTGCAATCTCGATCAGGCTGGCCAGTCTTGCTGCAGTCTGCCCATCGCCAATGCTGCGCGCGAGGCTTTCACGAAACAGCACTGCACTGCCCGCAACTGCCAGCGTCACAGACGCGGTTCCCAGCGCCATGGCGAAGGTTCCGGCAATCGCCGCCCCGTGCAGACCCATCCCCCAGCCAAGGATCAGCAGAAACAGCGCGCCTGTGCAGGGTCGGATACCGATGGCGGCAATCAGTACAAGGCTCGCGCGCCAGCTAGTGGCTTTAGCGACCTGTGCCGGGTCCGGCCCGTGGGCATGGCCGCAGGTCGAACAGGCTGGATCATCGCCGGAATGTGCGTGGTCATGCGCGGGTTTGGCAATCAGGCGACGCAAGCCGCGCAGCACCAGCCAAAGACCCACGAGCGCAATCGCAGCTAAGCTCGCCGGGGCCAGCCAATAATCGCCCGCCTCCGTCATCTGAGTGCGCGTCAGTCCCAGTGTCCAAACACCTAAGGCCACCAGCGCAATCGCGCTGACTGCCTGCATCAACGATCCTGCCAGTGCGATGATCGACAGCCGCCCAAGTGGCACCTTTTCGGCCACACCGTAGCCGCCCACGAGCAGCTTGCCGTGGCCCGGTCCGACGGCATGGAAGAACCCGTAAGCAAAGCAGACGCTTAACAACGCCGATGTCGCCGCCGGATCGCCCGCGCGCAACGCCCTGAGCGCGCGCGCGATACCGTTTTGCACCTCGCGCTGTGCGGTTGCGGCCCAGCGCGCCAAATCGTCCATACCGCCCAGCCACAGCCAAACGCCCGCGCCCAGCAGCATCGCCACGATCCCAACCGAGGCTGGTCGGATCAGGGCCCGCATATCAGTCGCACCTCGTCTGCAAAGGCCTCGCCCACCTCGGGGAAGTCCATCTCCACATCAGCGCCCTTGGCTCCGGCCTCGTCCAGCCGCGCCTCAAGGTAGGCATAGGCAGCATTGGGATCGAACTTGGCAGCCTCGGCGGTGCAGCCGGCAGCCCCTTGGACAAGCTGCGTGTCGGTCGCGGAATAGGCGGTGTAGAAGCTGGGATCATAGAGGCGTATCACCACTTCAGTGTCGCGTGGATTCAGGGGCGTGCCCAAGGCGCGCACATGGGTTGTTATGATCTTGCCGTCCTCAAAGGCGGCGGTCCACTCCACCGGGCGCGACAGCGAGATCGCGCGCTCGCCCGCAAAGCCGCGCGTGTCGCCTGCATAGCCCTCGTCCCAGTTCATATCAAAGCCCGAGAGCGCTTCGATCTCGGCCTCGGTCAGCACGCCGTCGAAGTCAGGGTCGAGGCCCAGTTCTTCGGTAATCAACAGGGAATAAAGCTCGTCGTAAACCCAAATGATGCGCACGGCGGCGAGGGCCTCAGTGTCGTTGAACAGGAACTGCACCGAAGTATCGACGAAAATATGCGGGTGTGCATGCGCCGGGGCGGTGGTGAGGGTGGCTGCGAGGACGAGGGCGGGAATGCGCATGGGGGGAAGGTAGGATGGGGGTGGATGTGGTGCAAGGTGGATGGCGCCCCAATTCGCGTTGACGCAATTATCTGGCATCTGATTTAACAGATCGGGTCATTTACGGAAAAGGTTGTGCGATGGAAGTGCTCGTCCTGATCGGCGTTATTGCGCTCCTCTTTTGGCTCCTGAAAGGTCAGTCACCGAGTGCGAAAGGCGCGCGCGGTGAGGCAAAAGTGCACGCCGCTTTGCGCGCGAAACTCGACCCGAACACCCATCTTGTTCTTGCGGATGTAACGCTGCCCACACCGGGTGGCACGACCCAGATCGACAACCTAATCCTCTCAAGGCATGGCATTTTCGTGATCGAGACCAAGAATATGAGCGGCTGGATCTATGGCGGCGAAGATCAACGAATGTGGACACAGTCCTTTCCAAGGGAAAAGCACCGCTTCATGAATCCGGTGCACCAGAATTACAAACATATCAAAACGGTCCAGGACCTGCTTGGTGTGAAGAGGTCTGAAGTATTCGGGGCCGTCGCCTTTGTTGGATCAGCCGAGCCACAAACTGACATGCCAGATGGGGTGTTCTGGTCGATCAATGCGCTCGTCGCGCATATAAGATTTCGGAACGCTGTCATTTTCGACGCACCGCGTCTACACGCCCTAAAAGCCCAACTAGAGGCCGCTCGTTTGACCCAAGGGCGCGAGACGGACAGGGCGCATGTTTCTCATGTTCAACAGATAAAGTCCGAGACTAAGCGCCGCCGCTCAGATGCATCGGCATGTCCACGATGTGGTTCGGACCTCGTCAAACGCACCAACAAGAGCAATGGGGACACATTCTTGGGGTGTTCCCGGTTTCCAAAGTGCCGTGGTACACGCTGAACTCAATTACAAGAAATGCGCCTGATCTTGGCTGACACAACCAGCCCCACAAAACGAAAACGCAGCGCGCACCATCGGCGTCGCGCTGCATATTTCCGCGTCGCAACTCCTACTTGTCGGCGTCGAGCAGCCCTGTCTTGAACACAATCCCCGCCGCAACGGCACCAAGAACCGGGGCGACAATGAACAGCCATAGCTGCCCAATCGCCGTCCCGCCTGCAAACAAGGCTGGCCCGATGGACCGCGCGGGGTTCACAGACACACCCGTCACATTAATCCCGACGAGGTGGATCACGACGAGCGCAAGACCAATCGCAAGGCCCGCCATCGCAGGCGACGCCCCCGCGCCTGTGGCCCCGAGGATGACCACCATGAACAAGAAGGTTGCGACGACCTCAAAGGTGAAGGCTGCGACGAGGGTATACTCGCCCAAATAGCCAGCGCCCCAGCCGTTCTGGCCCAACCCATTAGCCGCAACGCTATAGTCGGCCTTGCCGGTGACGATGACCAACAACACAAGGGCGGCGGTAATGGCCCCGGCGATCTGGGCGACGATATAGCGTGCGGCCTCTGGCAAAGTCATCCGGCCAGCGGCGACCATGCCCAGCGATACGGCAGGATTGATATGGCAGCCCGAGACCGGACCGATGGCATAGGCCATTCCGATCAGCGCGAGGCCGAATGCAAAACTGATCCCCAAAAGGCCAATATCGGCCCCTGCGATAACGGCTGATCCACAGCCAAATAGCACGAGTGTGAACGTGCCAATAAACTCTGCGGCTTCTTTTTTCATGTGATGTCCGTCCCCTGACACTAATTGTCAGGGTGACGTTATGCGACTATCGGCATTTCGCCATGGGGAAATTCACGGCGCACGTCACCTGAAACAGGAGGGCCGTGATTGCAGACTTACTCGGCGTCGTCGGATGGCATGCACTCGTAATCAAACCCCGCATAGCGATTGGGTTGATCAACTGCCTCTGCATCGCCAATGAACCTCGCCCAAACCCCGCCGGGCCGCCATATCCCGTCCATCCGCGTGTAGGCTTGCGAGACGGACCCGCCTTTGCCGCCTTGCGCATACCTGTAAAAGAAGGCCGTCACGCGGGCGTTGTAGATACAATGCACGTGGACGCAGCGCCCTTTCAAGCGGTCCAGAGCATCACAAAACGCAGCAAAATCGGACTCCCTTGGGGCCTCGAAATCGACCGGAATATAGACATACGTCATGCCAAGCTCGGCGATGGTGCGGGCTTCGTCGGCCAGCGCGCCTTTATTGGTGTGCGGGCCGAGGTTGATGACATGGGTGACGCCCAAATCCCGGATTTGGGACAACTGAGCCTCCGTCGGTTGCCCTGACGTGGTGATATTGGCATCAAGCCGCCGCCAATTCAAAACCTCTGCTAGATCATCCATGGCGCGCTCCGACTGGTTGCGCGCCCCCCCAGATCACGCGGCGGCGGCAATTGCCAGCACAGCGCCTGTTCCGCTACCCCCGCCCCTTGCGCAACTCAGGGTGCATTGAAGTTGCAAACGTATCGGACCCATGCTCGACCATATGGCTGGCATGGCCCACGATCAGCGGATCAGGCGCGGTCGCAACTACCTCGTCCTTGCCGGGATACTCCAGCGTCGACAAAAAGTGCTTCATGCAGTTGAGGCGTGCGCGCTTTTTGTCGTTGGACTTGATGATCGTCCAAGGCGCGTCGGCGGTGTCGGTGTAGAAAAACATCGCCTCCTTGGCCTCGGTATACTCGTCCCATTTGTCCAAGCTGGCCTTATCAATCGGGGACAGCTTCCAGCGCTTCAGGGGGTCTGTGGCGCGGCTGTCAAAGCGACGCTTTTGCTCGTCTTGCGTGACCGAGAACCAGTATTTGTGAAGCTTCACGCCCGAGCGCGTTAGCATCCGTTCAAACTCAGGGGTTTGGCGCATAAATTCAAGATATTCAGTGGGTTCGCAAAAGCCCATGACCCGCTCAACGCCTGCGCGATTATACCACGAACGGTCATAGAACACCATTTCGCCGTCTGTCGGCAGGTGGCGCACATAGCGCTGGTAATACCACTGACCGCGTTCCTCGTCGGTGGGTTTGTTCAACGCCACGACGCGCGCCAGACGCGGGTTCAGGTGTTCGGTGAACCGCTTGATCGTGCCGCCCTTGCCCGCCGCATCGCGCCCCTCAAACAGCATCACGAATTTCTGGCCTGTGTTCTGCGCCCAATGCTGAACCTTCAACAACTCGGCCTGCAATGCGGCCTTCTCTTTCTCGTAAGCCGGACGCGCCATCTTGCGCGTGTAGGGATATTTGCCAGCCTCAAAGCGGCGCATGGCAGCCCCAAGCGGGTCAATCCGCGCGGGCACCGGCAGAACAATCGGATCGTCGGAAAGCAAAGGGGCAGTGTCGGTCATGAGGGCAGGCTCCTGTTATGGGGACCACTTAGGATACCGCACGCTAGGAGGGCCTGTCTTTGTGATAGGTCAAATCGCGCGCATTCAGCGCCGTTTGTGATTAACACCATCACATACTCTTCCAGATGCGCAGCACAGCCCATCCACGCATAGGCCAGCAAGGCAGGCTCGTGCTTGCCCACGGTGATGCGGTGCAGATGCTCGGGCGGATTGAAAATCATCGAGCCCGGCGCGTAGACGCCTTTATGGTTCTCAGAAACCGCGCCCGACAGGCGAATATGTGCTCGACACGCTCTGTGATGTTTTTGGCATCGAACATCGCCTCACACCACCGAAGTCGCCTCAGGCCAACGGAATGGCCCCCTCTCACCCCTCAGTCCGCTCACTGCGCAGCACGATCACGGCCCCTGCCCCTATGATCAGTGCGAGCCCTGCGAACCCTAGCACGCTCGGCAAATCGCCCCACAGCACATAGCCCCAGAACACCGCGAACAGCAGGAACAGATACTCGAACACGGCGACATAGCTCGGCTCGGCGATCTGGTAGCTGCGCACAATGCACGCCACCGCCACCAGCGAGCCGACGGCCTGCATCAAGGTCAGCCCCAAGAACCTCGGCGTCAGGTCCTGCCATCCCATCGTGAAAAATCCTGCACCATCAACGAGGTAGTGCATCACCGCCAACCCCACGACCCCGAACACGCCCATGGTGGCGAACATATTGACCAGCATCGCGCTCGTCGTCTCATCCGCGCAGAGCCTCCGCGTCATTACCGCGCCCGCCGCATAGAACGCACCCGCCAGCACCGGCATCAAGGCCCCCCAGCCCATCGCGCCTCCGGGCCTTAGGATCATCAAGACCCCAAGGAACCCAACAATAACGGCCCCAATCCGAAAGATGCCCACCGGCATACGGAACACCAGAACCGTGATCACCAGCACCCAGATCGGCGAGGTGAACAGCCCGGCCCCGGCAACCGCCGCTGGCATCACGCCGAGTGCGCCGAAATACAGATACATCGAGACCGCAATCACAACCGAGCGCAGCGTCACCGCCCAGAACCGCTTGGGCCGCCAGTCTAACTTCCAGATCAACAGGATCGGCGCGAGGATCGGTGCCACCATCAAGGCGCGGATGAAGTGGAACTGCCAAAGCCCGCCATCCTCGGCAATGACGCGCACGAAATTGTCGATATACCCGATGATCACCATCGCAATGGTGATTAGGCCAAGCGCCATCAGAATGGGGTTCTTTATGCTCATATAATGTCCTAATCCCACCAAGGTGGGCCACACAAGCCCTCCGCGCATCGCCCGGTTGAAACAGCACCCCCGGCTGGCGTAGCTTATGCGCAATAACAAACCCGAACTGCAAAGGCGTCCCCCAAACGTGACCGCGCTAAACGCCTATATCCGACTGGAAAGCACCGGGCTTTGGCGCGCCGCACCCGGCGTGCAGCGGCGCGATGTATATGTGTTTCTGGGCGACGCTTCGCTGGTGGTCGCCGATAAGACGGAAACGGCCCTTAGCCACTGGTCCCTGCCTGCGATTGAGCGCCAGAACCCCGGCCAGATGCCCGCGCTGTTTGCCCCCGGCTCGGACGCGGGCGAGACACTTGAGATCGACGATGCAGACATGATCGCAGCGATTGAGCAGGTCCAGACCGCCATCCATGCCCATGATCCGAAACCCGGACGCCTGCGCCTCTGGGCCGGGCTGATGATGAGTGCGGCATTCATCGGCCTTGCGATTTTCTGGCTGCCCAGCGCCGTGATCACCCATGCCGAACGGGTCGTGCCGACCCCAAAACGCGCCGAACTTGGCACCCGTGTCCTTGGCTTCGTCGAGCAACTTGCCGGAGAGGCCTGCACCGACCGCGCCGGACAGGCTGAACTGCGCCGTCTTGCCCGCCGCCTGTCACCCCAAGCGCCCCCGCGGCTGGTTGTGCTGGACACGTGGCCCGGAGGTAGCGGTCATCTCCTAGGCGGAATCATACTGCTCGACCGGGTGATGATCGATGCCCATGACACACCCGATGTGCTGGCCGGACATGTGGTGGTCGAACAGACCCGCATGGCGCAAACGACGCCTTTGTCGGATCTGTTGCGCGATGCGGGCGTGTTCAACACGCTAAGGTTTCTGGCGACCGGCGAGATCCCCGATGACGCTTTGCGGCACCATGCCGAGCAGTTGATCTCAAGCCCTCCGCTTCAGCCTGACAGCGCTACCTTGCTTGCCAGTTTCGAGGCTGCGCGCATTCAGACCCGCCCCTATGCGGAGACGCTCAGCGGGCAGGATGCGTTGAAAACGGAATTGATCGCACGCGACCCCTATGTTGCAGGGGCGGCCCCCATGATCCTGACGGATAACGCGTGGGTGACGTTGCAGTCGATCTGCGAGACAGGCTAGCGCTTAACGCCGCGTGATCGCGTCCCGGAAGCCTGCTTGGCGGGCTTTGTGCAGGGCATTGCCGAGGCTTTGTGCGCTGGCATATGGCCCCGCCAGAACCACCTGATACTGCTGACCCCGGCTGGTGATCACACTGCGAGCGGCGGGCAGTCCAAGGTGCTGCAAAGCACGGATGGCGCGTTGCGCATTGTTCGGCTCGCGGTAGGTGCGGACCTGCACGAAACGGTGGCCGACGCCGACCGAAACGGAAACACGGCCCTGTGGGGCGGGTGCGGCAGCAGCGCGCACGGCAGCAGGCGCGTTGCGCGTAGACACAGTCGCTGCACGGTTCACTTGCGTCGCCGATGCCACTTGTGTCGCGGGGTTGCCCCGGTTCGGGTTCAAGCGCCCGTCATCCCATGCCACGCGGTAGCCTGCCGGGGTGCGCGGGGCTGCATTGACAGCCTCGAACGGAGGACGTCCCAAGGTTGCGGCAAACAAACCGCCAGTTTGCGCCGCAGGGCGCGCGCCACTTGGGCGGTGCACATCCATTGGATGCACAGGCTGCGGGCCACAGCGCACCGGACCGTGCTGCCCGTGGTTGATATACTGACTGCTGAGCGAGGACGCGCCCTGACATGCACTGGCCTGCTGCGTGGACGCGCGCGGCGCTGTTGCCGCAAGCGGGACGCGGCTGGTGGCCAATGGCACGGTCGTTGTGCGCGCGATCCGCGTGCCACCGATCAACAGGTTCGTTGTGGTCGGTGTTGTCACCGCAATCGTCGTCGGCATCCGCGCCTGCGTGCGGATGATCGAAGGGGCAGCGGCAGCCGCGGACGCCACGGTGCGGGTGCCTTGTGTGGTCGCAGCGGGCGCACGGGCCACAGCGCTTGGTCGGGCGTTGCAGATATGCGAGCGCGCCCGGTCCATGCGCGGGATCCACGTCACGTTGCTGCCGGACCCCGCGCGCACGAATACGCAGCCTTGGCTATCGACATATTGAGACGAATTGTAACTTGCGGGTGGCATCTCAGCTGGCGTGATGGTGCTTGCCAAGGCTGGGCTTGCTAGAAGACCTGTGCTCAAGACAAATACTGCAACTGACGTCTTACCAAACATGACTTTCCCCCGAGAATCGTTACCCGAAGGATGCCTGCTCGGATTGGGTCTGTAAAGGCTGTGGATACCTTATTTGGTGCCGTATAGGCGGTCGCCCGCATCCCCTAGTCCTGGAACAATATATCCATGGTCGTTGAGGTGGCTATCCACAGATGCCGTCACGATTGGAACATCAGGGTGCGCCGCCTTCATCCGGGCAATGCCCTCGGGCGCTGCCAAAAGGCACAAGAAGCGAATGTTGGTGGCACCCGCTCCTTTGAGCAGATCAATCGCAGCCGCTGACGAATTGCCCGTCGCCAGCATCGGGTCGACCGCAATCACCAATCGCTCGTCCAGAGCGTCGGGCACCTTGAAGTAATACTGCACAGGTTGCAGCGTCTTGGGATCGCGGTAGAGGCCGACAAAACCGACCCGCGCGCTTGGGATCAACTCCATCACCCCATCGAGCAAACCGTTGCCTGCGCGCAGGATCGAGATCAGCGCCAGTTTCTTACCGTCAAGCATCGGTGCGGTGGTCATCTGCACAGGCGTCTCAATCTCGACCTGCTTCATTTCCAACTCGCGCGTGACCTCATAGGCCAGCAGCGCCGCGATCTCTTTCAACAGCCGCCGAAACTCGGACGTTGGGGTCGCCTTGTCACGCATTAACGTCAGCTTATGCTGGACGAGTGGGTGATTGACGATTGTGCAATGGGGCATACTCATGGCTTAATTCTCCAGTCTTTTCAGCACCCGCGCGCGGGTTGTCTCGTCGCAAAACGCGGCCTCGGCGGCGGTGCGGTTGATCTGTGTGAACCGAGCGTCATCCCAACCGAAGGTTTTGGCCAACATGTCATACTCATAGCTCATTGTGGTGTGAAAGAACGGCGGATCATCGGTCGAGACGGTGACCTTCACCCCCTCTGACCGCAACTGCTCTATCGGGTGATCCTGCCAGCGTTTCACAACCCCCAGCACCACGTTCGATCCCGGACAGACCTCTAGGACGATCTCTTTCTCGGCCAATTCCTCGACCAGCGCCATGTCTTGGATCGCGTGAACGCCGTGACCGATCCGCTCGACGCCCAAATGTTCGACCGCGTCGCGCACTTCCTTGGGCCCACCCCATTCGCCCGCATGGCTGGTCAGGCGCAGGCCCGCCTCGCGTGCCATCTCGAACGCGTATTTGAAGTCCGCTTGTTCCCCAAGGTTTTCGTCGCCGCCCATCCCAAAGCCCACCAGCCAATCGCCTGCGGTTTCTTGGGCGCATTTTGCTGCCAGTTTCGCGGTTTCTGGCCCCTCGTGGCGGATGCAGGTCAGCACGCCGCGCAGGATGATGCCGTCGCTGGCTTCCATCTCGGCAGCCGCTTCCTGCATCGCAGCCATGTAGTCTTTCCAGGCCTCCACATCGTTGCCGCCGCAGAAATCGGGGCTAATGAAGGCTTCGGTATAGATGACGCCGTGGGACGCGGATTGCTCAAGCACCGCTTTGGTCAGACGGTAGAAATCTTTGGGGGTTTGCAGGACGGTGCAAGCGGCCTCATAGGTGCGCAGGAAGGGCACGAAGCCCTCGAATTTATAGCCACCGTTTTCGTCAAAGATGCCCGAAATATCGATGTGCTTTTCCTTGGCGAGACTGCGAATGAAGGCAGGCGGGGCCGCGCCTTCGAGGTGCAAATGCAACTCCACCTTGGGAATATCTGCTGTTGCGGTCATAGAAAACTGCTCCCCTCGCCTTGCGTCTCAAGCCCCAAATGGGCCGCCACGCTATGGGCAATATCGACAAAACCCACAAGACCGATCTCGCGCGCACCCGCACCCCGCACCACCACAGGCACTCGTTCGCGGGTGTGATCGGTGCCGATCCAGGTGGGGTCGTTGCCATGATCAGCGGTGAAAATCGCCAGATCGCCGGGGCGCAACTGCGCGAAGAACTCCGGCAAGCGGCTGTCGAACCATTCGAGCGCGCGCGCATAGCCCGGCACATTGCGTTGATGGCCATAAAGCGTATCAAACTCGACGAAATTGGCGAAGGTTAGCGAGCCGTCAGGCATGTCGCGGCCCGCCTCGATCAGGTGATCAAATAGCACCGCATCTTTGCCCTTAACGGCGCGCGTGATGCCCTGGCCCGAGAAGATGTCCTTGATCTTGCCGATCCCCAGAACCTCGCGCCCGGCATCCTTGGCCCAATCGGTCAGGCAGGGAGAGGGGAGCGCTATCGCATAGTCATGGCGGTTGGCTGTGCGCGTGAACCCCTCTGCCACCGAGCCTACGAAGGGCCGTGCAATCACCCGCCCGACCTTCATGGAATGCAAATGCGGCGCGATGGTCTCGCAGAGTTTATGCAACCGCTCAAGGCCAAACGCTTCTTCATGCGCGGCGATCTGGAACACGCTATCAGCACTGGTATAACAAATTGGCCAGCCCGAGCGCAGATGCTCAGCCGCGAATTTCTCAATCACCGGAATGCCGCTGGCATGGGTGTTTGCGAGTGTGCCGTTCGTGCCCGCAGCCTTTGCGACATAGCCTATAAGGTCAGCTGGAAACGCCGGATCGGTATCGGGGAAATAGGTCCAGTCCCACGGCACCGGAACGCCAGCAATTTCCCAGTGGCCCGAGGGGGTGTCCTTGCCGCGCGAAACCTCAGTTGCAGCCCCCCATGCCCCGCTCGGTGCCCCCTCAAGCCCCGGCGCATCCTCGCCGCTTGCCGCTTTCACCGCAGCGCCCAAACCAAGGGCGGCCAAATTCGGCATATGCAGCTTTCCGCTGCGCCCGTCCTCCGCGCGGCCCTCTGCACAGACCTGCGCGATATGGCCGAGTGTGTTCGCGCCAGTATCGGGCAAAGTGCCATTGAAGAACTGATCCGCATCTGGCGCGCCACCGCAGCCCACCGAGTCCATCACGATCAAAAATGCTCTGCTCATCCAATCCGCTCCAACACCAAAGGCGGCGCGTCTGCGTCCTCGCCAATCCCGTACGCCGCGCGCAAGGCCGCCGCCGCCGCATCTGCCGCATCCTCGGTTGAGGCATGGATGCGCGCCAGTGGCGATTGCGCCTCGACCTCGTCGCCCACGCCCAGCAGGTCCGATAGTCCCACCGACAGGTCCAGCTTGTCATCCTCGCGCAAACGCCCGCCGCCCAGATGCACAACGATCTGGCCCAGTGCTTCGGTATCGATCCGCTGGATCACGCCCGCCATCCCGGCTGTCACTTCTACGACAACCGATGCCTCAGGCAACCGCGCCAACCCGTTCTCGATAATATCCGAAGGCCCACCCATAGCTGCGACCATCTTGCCAAACCGCTCGGCTGCAAAGCCCCGATCAATCGCGGCGCGTATCCAGTCGCGTCCCTCAACTTCGGTAGATGCAGCACCGATGGAAGCCAGCAGCGCCCCGCCCAGATCGCAGGTCACGTCCACCATGCGGTCGGCGTTGCCTTCCCCACGCAAGCAATGAAGCACCTCGGCCACTTCAAGCGCGTTTCCGGCAACGGGTGCGAGCGGTTGCGACATGTCAGTGATCAAAGCGCAGGTTTTGCAGCCCGCGCCATTGCCAGTACTGACAAGCGCTTGGGCCAAGGCGCGCGCATCGGCGTGGGTTTTCATGAACGCGCCGGACCCACATTTGACGTCCATCACCAAAGCATCAAGGCCCGCGCTTAGCTTCTTGGACAGGATCGAGGCGGTGATCAGATCGACGCTTTCGACGGTCGAGGTCACGTCGCGGATCAGATAGAGGCGCTTATCGGCTGGCGCGATCTTGCCCGTTGCCCCCGCGATACACGCACCGGTTTCCTTAACGACCCGGCGGAAGGTCGAGGCCCCAACTTCGGACCGATACCCATCAATCGCATCAAGCTTATCGAGTGTTCCGCCAGTGTGCCCGAGGCCCCGCCCAGACACCATCGGAACAAACACATCGCAAGCCGCCAGCGCAGGTGCCAGCAGCAGCGACACCGTATCGCCCACCCCGCCAGTCGAGTGCTTGTCGACCACAGGGCCGGGCAAATCCCATGTCATGATATCGCCGCTGTCGCGCATCCCTTCGGTCAGCGCGATGCGTCCGGCTTCGCCCAGCCCGTTCAGCACCACAGCCATAGCAAAGGCACCAGCTTGGGCGTCGGTCACCGCACCAGTGGCCAGACCTTGGGAAAACCATACCAACTCAACCCGGCTGGGTGCGCTGCGGTCGCGGATCTTTGCAATGATGGTGCGGGCGTCCATTAATCCATATGGGCTTGGGTAAAGGCACCGGGCAGTAAGTCGGCCACGGTCGTAACGGTCTCGGCCCCATCCATCGTCGCCATCGTGACCTTGACGTCACCCTTGGCAAACTCGGCCAGCTTCTGACGACATCCGCCGCAGGGCGGCACTGGGTTTGGGCTGCCCGCGATCACATAGACCTCGATGATCTCACGCGCGCCTGCGGCTGCCATCGCTGCAATCGCGCCCGCTTCGGCGCAGGTGCCTTCGGGATAGGCGACATTCTCGACATTGCACCCTGCATATATCGTGCCGTCTGCTGCGCGGATCGCAGCGCCAACTTGGAAGTTAGAGTATGGCGCATAAGCGTTTTCGCGCACGGCACGGGCCGCTTGGGACAAAGACATAGGCAAACCTCCGTTTCGCGCCAGAGTGCCGTCAAACTAGACCTGCGCGCAAGGGTAGCCCCGTCAGGTTTTTCTTGCCCCGAATTCAGACAAACCGCCCGCCCTATAGAAACTCGAGAAAGCCCTTGCGACAATTTGCAGGGCTGGGGCCTGTGTTCGCCCCCTCCAGCCCCCCTTTCGCACATCAACAAGGTAGTTTAAGGCTAAACCAAATCCCAGGGAGGGGTATTCCATGTCCGATGACAAGACCAGCAACGCCCGTCAGGCGGCCCTTTATTATCATTCGCATCCGCGTCCGGGAAAGCTCGAAGTGCGTGCGACCAAGCCGCTCGCCAACCAGATTGACCTCGCGCGTGCCTATTCGCCGGGCGTGGCCGAGGCCTGCCTCGAGATCAAAGCCGACCCAGCAACCGCCGCCCTCTATACAGGGCGCGGTAACCTTGTGGCCGTCGTCACCAATGGCACGGCGGTGCTGGGCTTGGGCAATATCGGCGCGCTGGCGTCCAAGCCCGTCATGGAAGGCAAAGCGGTTCTGTTCAAGAAATTCGCCAATATCGACTGCTTCGATATCGAGTTGAACGAAAAAGACCCCGAGAAACTCGCCGATATCGTCTGCGCGCTCGAGCCGACGTTTGGCGCGATCAACCTCGAAGACATCAAAGCCCCCGACTGCTTCATCGTCGAGAAGATCTGCCGCGAACGCATGGGCATCCCGGTGTTCCACGACGACCAACACGGCACGGCCATCGTTGTCGGGGCTGCGGCCACGAATGCGCTGCGCGTCGTTGGCAAGAAGTTCGAAGACATCAAGATCGTCTCCACCGGCGGCGGGGCTGCGGGCATTGCCTGCCTGAACATGCTGCTTAAACTTGGGGTGAAGCGCGAGAACGTATGGCTTTGCGATATTCACGGCCTTGTCTATGAAGGTCGAGCCGAGGATATGAATCCTCAGAAAGCCGCCTACGCGCAACCCAGCAACCTGCGCACACTCGATGACGTGATCGACGGCGCGGACCTATTTCTTGGTCTGTCTGGCCCCGGCGTCATGACCCAAGACATGGTGCGCAAGATGGCGGAAGCGCCGATTGTTTTCGCGCTGGCAAACCCGATGCCGGAAATCTTGCCTGAGCTTGTGAAAGAGGTTGCCCCGAACGCTATCGTCGCCACAGGCCGCACCGATTATCCCAATCAAGTCAACAACGTGCTGTGCTTCCCGTTCATCTTCCGGGGTGCGCTGGACGTTGGCGCGACCGAGATCAATGACGAGATGCAGATCGCCTGTATCGACGGCATCGCGGAATTGGCACGCGCCACCTCATCGGCCGAGGCCGCCGCCGCCTATCAGGGCGAGCAGATGACCTTTGGCCCCGAATACCTAATCCCCAAGCCTTTCGATCCGCGCCTAATGGGCGTCGTCGCAAGTGCCGTGGCGAAAGCCGCGATGGAAACAGGCGTGGCCACGCGACCACTTGAGAATTTGGCGACCTACAAAGCCTCCCTCGACGGATCGGTCTTCAAATCCGCACTGATCATGCGTCCGGTGTTCGAGGCCGCTGCCACAGCCGAACGCCGCATTGTGTTTGCGGAAGGTGAAGACGAACGCGTCCTGCGCGCCGCAATGACTATGCTGGAGGAAACCACCGACGTGCCGATTCTGATCGGTCGCCCTGATGTGATCGAAGCACGTGCAGAACGCGCGGGCCTGCCAGTCCGCCCCGGTCGTGACTTCCAACTGGTGAACCCCGAGAACGATCCGCGCTACCGCGACTATGTCGATACCTACCATACGATCATGTCGCGCCGCGGCGTCGCCCCCGATCTGGCCCGCGCGATCATGCGCACCAACACCACCGCGATTGCCGCCGTCATGGTGCAGCGCGGCGAGGCCGACAGCATGATCTGTGGCACCTTCGGCCAGTATTTGTGGCACCTGAACTACGTCCAGCAAGTGCTCGGCGCGGGCAAACTGCACCCCGTGGGCGCGCTATCGCTCATGGTGCTAGAACAGGGCCCGCTGTTCATTGCCGACACACATATCCACGCGCAACCGACCCCGGGCCAAGTGATGGAAACGGCAATTGCCGCCGCCCGCCATGTCCGTCGATTCGGGCTGGAGCCGAAAGTCGCGCTGTGCTCGGGCTCGCAATTTGGCAACCTCGACAGCCCGTCCGGGCACACCGCGCGCGAGGCGTTGGAGTTGCTGGATCAAGCTGGTGTGGACTTCGTCTATGAGGGCGAAATGCACGTGGACAGTGCGCTCGACCCCGAATTGCGCGAGCGGTATCTCCCGTGTTCCCGCCTCAAGGGCGAGGCAAACGTGTTGATCTTCTCGAGCACCGATGCGGCTGGGGCCACGCGTAACATCTTGAAAATGCGCGGTAACGGCCTTGAGGTTGGCCCGATCCTGATGGGCATGGGCAACAAGGCGCATATCGTAACGCCGTCGATCACTGCGCGAGGGTTGCTGAATATCAGCGCGCTCGCAGGCACGCCGGTGTCGCATTACGGTTAAGGGTTAGCGGCCCGCAGCAATATCCCGTTTGCCGGAACGCGCGTCCAACAGGACGCGCCGCCCTCGCAGCCGGGCAACCGCTTAGCCAGCAGGGTCGTGCAGTCCGCGCCGTTACAGATGGCATTACCTTTGCACGATATATGCGTCGGATTAAGCACCCAAATATCAGGCTCTAGCCCAATCCATAAGCTGCCGGGCGTGACCGCAAACTCCTCAACCAACAGGCCCTCTGGGCAGATGGCCTCAAACCCAGCCAATAGCCCAGCGTCCATAGGTGCCCTGACATCGCACGAACCCGCCTCTATCGGCGAACACGCAAACGCCGCACCTGCACTGACGAGCCACATGGCCAAAGCAATCGAAACGCGCATGTTCGCCCTTCCGTTAGCGCAAAACTGCGACCCTGACAGCATATTGCCCCCAGCCCCCTGAAAGCGATAGGAAATTGCGCAGGGAAGACGGAGGAGGACTCGCCATGAGCTACGCAGAGATTTACGACGCTTGGAAAGCCGATCCGGAGGCATTCTGGATGGATCAGGCCGAGATGATTGACTGGGTCCGCCGCCCCTCCAAAGCGCTCAGCGACGACAATGCACCGCTTTACGAATGGTTTGCCGATGGCATGGTCAATGGCTGCTACAACGCCGTGGATCGCCACGTCGAGGCTGGCAATGGCGACCGCGTCGCGATCATCCATGACAGCCCCGTCACAAATTCTGTCCACAAGATTACCTACGCCGAATTGCAAACCCGCGTTGCCAGCCTTGCGGGAGCGTTGCGCGCCAAAGGCGTGACGAAAGGCGACCGCGTCATTATCTACATGCCCATGGTGCCCGAAGCGCTTGAGGCGATGTTGGCTTGCGCGCGTTTGGGTGCGGTCCATTCGGTCGTGTTCGGTGGCTTTGCGGCCCATGAGCTGGCGGTGCGTATCGACGACGCCACCCCGAAATGTATCATCGCAGCCTCTTGCGGGATCGAGCCGGGGCGCGTGGTTCATTACAAGCCGCTGCTGGATTCCGCGATTGAGCAGGCAACGCATAAGCCCGACTTCACCGTGATCTTCCAGCGAGACCAAGAAGTTGCGCATCTGGACGAGGATCGCGATGTCGATTGGCACGCCTTCCAATATGGCACTACCTGTCACATCCCGGACGGTAGTACGGCTGTTTCTTGAACAGCTCTGGTTTGAGTTTGTGCCAGTCCTTCATCGCCTGCAAGGGTGTTTTGCTGCCCAAGGCGGACTGCGGAAGCTGCTGGTTG
>Ga0163215_100528_pt1 | contig 59127 bp, 47 predicted proteins | sample SynspAceP_FD_185934 | JGI IMG/M metagenome (GOLD analysis project Ga0163215, IMG submission 185934) | Saline lake microbial communities from Ace Lake in Antarctica - Synechococcus sp. Ace-P (Hybrid Assembly) | ecosystem: Environmental > Aquatic > Non-marine Saline and Alkaline > Saline | place... | reverse complement strand
AAATGACTTGATTATCGCTGAGCTTGGTAACCTGATATGAAATGGTAAAATACAATGCAACTATTAATGCCAGCATTGGCCCAAAGGTAACTAATATCAGGCGGTGCTTTATCGAGAATAATGTAAACATGCTTATCTTCCTGTGTTCCTGCGAGGGCGGGGGTTAAAACCTTACCGCTGCCAATACGCGAGTAGTAAAAAAGTTATACATTTCAACGAATAATAGGTTAATACCTAATTATATACAAAGCTTGCTGTTTGAATTTGTAGAATCAAAAAAGTTAAGGTTATTAAAAGGCTCAATACCAAGTTAAGAGTCAAACGACGATAAATGCTAGCGGAGTCTAATTGGCTCTTGTCCTTCATAATCATCTTAGTGTCTTGAGTCTAACGATGTGTTGACGCTCTGTGCTGTGCACCATCAGCAATTTATTAATAATGCATCCAGTTAATTCTTGTTGATTAAGTCACAATTTAAGTTTGCTCTGACCCTAATAATGGCGGTTAGAAAAAACTAACTGACACGTCATGGACGATGAGTCATACCGGGAATGGATTGCGCTAGCGTAGCGATAATCTTGGGGGTCGTAGGCCATGCCTGTTATGCAGATGATAAAAGCTTCGCGGCTAAAGCGGCTCCTACAAAAGATTATAGGTAATAGTTAAATTCAGCTGCATGTAGTTTTACCTAGTTGCTGCTTTCAAAAGAATCGAAAACTCATTTTCATTAACGGGCATTATCGATAATCGATGGCCCTTTTTCACTAAACCTATTTCGCTAATCGCTGGCATGTTTTTGATTTTTGCCAGCGGCAGTACTTTGCTAAATTTCTGCTTAAACTGCACATCTACCATCACCCAGCGCGGATTATCGGGGCTGGCTTTTGGATCAAAGTACTTCGATTCAGGATTAAATTGGCTGTGGTCCGGATAGGCTTCTTTTACCACTTCGGCCAGACCAGCTATGCCAACCTCTTTGCAACTTGAATGGTAAAATAACACTTGGTCACCTTGTTTTACTTCATCGCGTAAATAGTTGCGAGCTTGATAGTTACGTATGCCGTCCCAGTGTTCAGTCTGTTTGGGCTTACTCGCTAAGTCATCGATGCTAAAGGCGTCGGGCTCAGATTTAAATAACCAATAATTCATCGTAAACATACCCTGTAAACAGTCTTATTTACAGGGTATCTGTGATTACGATGCTATTCAATAAGTGGGTTGTTTTAGGGCTTTTTGAATAAATTGGTTCAATTGGCTGGCACTGACTAACTTAAAATTTTGTTTATCGTTGGGCATCACATTATGCCCATCTTGTACCACTAGTAAACCTTGAGGAAAGGCTTGGCCGAGTGGCACTGATACTATGTCTAGACCGTCAGTTTCAGATACGCCATCAATCTGTTTGGCTAAGTTCATGGCGATTTGAAAACTGCCTAAATAGTGGTTTTGATCATCAAGGGCAAACACTGCATAGCTATTGTTACCTTGGCTTGAGGCAATTAAGAAGCGCTGCTCATGCATGTGATAGATGGCGAGGCCTTCAACATCAGCCACAAAGGTTTCGGATAAAGGCGCAATCAGCATTGGCATGCTTTTAGTGGGCATGGCTGAAACTTGCCAAATACCTAGGGCTTCTTCACCAAAGTATAACTGCCCGCTGCTATCATCGGCTACGCAACCTTCGGGTTGGCTGGCCACCTTAAATTCATGGACTAATTTACCGCTGACCTTGCCTTTGTCTGTTGATAATAGGTATTGTTGGAAACGCCCATCGGTATCATTAACAAATACATAGTTGTGCTCGGCTGACTGGTACATGCATAAACCATAGGGGTCGTCTAAATCTGTTGAGATATCACTTAACCAATCTACCTCACCGGTAGTGGAGTCAATGGTAAATAAGCTGATGCTTCTATTGCTGCGATTGCTGGCTGCGGCAATATCAATGGTTTGGCCATTAAGCGTAAAACCATAACGCACATCAATATTATTGACGCGGCCTATATCGAGTTGCTGGATCACTTTTCCTTGTAAATCATGTATCATCAAGCCACGCTTTTTGTTGGTAGCGAGTATGCGACTTTGCTCTGGGTTTGCCTTGTTTAACCAAATTGCAGGGTCATCTGCGGCATCACCTGAGGTAGGGACTGGTCTTGTCTCAGCGGTGGGCAGTAGTTGAGCAAAGGTTTTTTTTGTATTGGGTTTTGGGGCCAATGTGAGAGGGAGTGAGGTACTGTAGTAGCCACCGGTTTCATCATCAAATAAGCCGACTTTTAATCCATCGGCAGTACTTAGGGCGACAGCACTTTTAACTGCTTGGGCTGGTTTTAGGCTGTAGAAGCTTATAGTTTGGACTCGCTCAGGGTCTATCAGCCACAGGCCGTGTTGTTCAGGTGTGCTGACTAGCAGCGTACTATTCGCTAATACGTTGACTGAGGTGATTTCACCATCTAGCTCACCAAAATCACCGCTTGCTGCAATAAGTTCACGTTGTAGCTCAGCTTCAGGATCAGCAGAATATCGCCACACGCCAATGTTGCTTTCAACTAGGTAAAGGGCATCGCGCTTATCATCAACAGCGCAAGATTTAACTTCGGGGACTCCGACAAAATCGCGCAATACTACGTCACTGATAAGTTGTTGATTACCGTCTACCACAATGCGTTGGCTTACGTTACCTCGGTCGTCGGCCATAAACAGGCTAGTATGGCCTTGGGGCATGGTGTACCAACATAAGGTCTCGATAGCAGCGTTGGGTTTTATGGTATTGAGTAAACTAAATTGTTGGTTTTGCCAATCTAAACCGAGAATCAGCACTTGGCCGTTTTCTTTATTTATAGTGGCGATTAAGCCAAGTTTTTTGCCATTAATGTTTACGTTATCGCGCCAATCCAGTACTTCCATAGAGCCTGCAAAGTGGCTAAGGGTTTGGCCTTGTTCATTGGTTAGCAAGATGCCTTGTTCTTCACTACTTAATAACCAATAAAGCTGTTGCTGACGAGCAATAGGAAAGGCGACCTTGCCTTTAATATTATAGTTAGTTGTAAAGGGGATGATATTAAGCGGCGTATTTTTTTCAGCTACTTGGTGGCTTTTATTGTAAACAGACTGACATCCGGTTATTAGCGTTGGCAGTAAAAGCACGACCAGTAATTTTGTTTTCATGGCTTAATCCTTATTAATTTCATAGTGATACAGCACTTTTCCAGAAGCGCTGATAAATTGAGTGAGTAAGCTATTTTGGTTGACTGATACAGAGGTGAACCCCGCTGTTGATTGGGCAAATTGAGTGAATTCACGCTGTGTAACTGGGCGAACTTCAGATCCTGCCCCTGAAATAAAATGCGCTACTGTAGTGCCTTGTGGTTGGTTATGCTGTAGGTCGTGTTCGTGACCTGCGTAGTAGGCATCTACTTGGTGTTTTTCGAATATGGGTTCAAGCACTTGGCGAATATCATCAGTTTTTCCATACCGTTTACCGCTCGAATATAAGGGATGATGGCCAATCACTATCTTCCATTTAGCCTCAGATGTTGCCAATGTATGTGTTAACCAAGTCAGTTGTTTAGCGCCATCTTGCTTTTGGGTTTCAGCGTATTTTGCTTCATCTTTATATTCGGGGTTTAAAGGGTTGGTATCCAGAAAAACCATTAACAGCGTGTCTTTAGATTTAAGTTCAAATGTTTTGGCATAATAAGGCGCGGGCATATTCCAACGGCGACTGATGTTGGAATAGTCAATCTGCGCTTGCCAATTGCCGCGATAGTCGTGATTACCCAAGGTGGCATACCAATCTTCAAATAAGTGTGGACCGTTATAAATGTTTTCATATGAACTTTGCCAATAGGGATCATCAACTGAGGCCACACCATTGGAGTAAAAGTTGTCACCCGTGGTGACAATAAAGTCGCCATCGAGTTGGTACATGGCGATGTCCATCCACTTTGCCACTGTCCGTTGTTGATAATGGCCATTACGACCCCAATCACCAAGGACTAAAAAATTAAGACTGCTGGCAGGGACGTTAAGTTGTGAAATTTGCTGTTGTTCATAGTGTGCCTCATCATAATGTTCTTGGGCAAAACTGAGCCTATTACTTAACAGTAAACTTAATAATAAACCGGCGGCAGGTAAACCTATGCGGGCTAAAAACATGGTGTTCTCCAGTAACGCTACAACAATTTAGCGCACCATTAGTGCGCGGGTTAACTAAGGCCTGAGCTTATTCTGTTGGGTTAACAGCATAAACCTAGGCTGAGTGAGGATTATAATTTCCAGTTAAAGCCTAATTCAAAGGTGCGACCATATTCTTCATATTGTGCATTAACGCTGCGCTGGTCGAAGTAGTGATAATAAGGTTCATCATTGAGATTAATGGCATTGAAGTAGACATGCATATTGCTATTGATAAAGTACTTAGCCATAAAATCAAGCTGCTGATGGGCATCTTCCATACGGATTAAGTCACCATCGATTTCTTCGAGGTTTTCGCTTTTATACGACATGGTTAAACGCAAACTCATTCTTTTGGTTTCGTAGCCTACGGTGATATTTCCTATTTTGTCTGATTGATTGGGCAAGGTGGTTTCAAAGCGCTCACCGTCGAGCAAAGTGACCGCTTTTGAGTCACTAAATGTGCCGTTGGCAGAAAGTAACCAGCCATTATCAAAGGCTTTTACCCATGCCAATTCAATACCACTCACACTGGCTGACTCACCATTAATGGCTTGAGTGACTTCTTCAAATCCTTCCCATCCACTGGTACCAGCTACATCGGCGATGATCACAAAGTTGTCGATATTTTTGTGAAAATAACCGGCAGATAAGACACCAATATCACCTGGGTAGTATTCTAGCGCTAAGTCAATATTGTCAGATTCGTAAGGCAGGAGTTCGGGGTTACCGGCTTCTGCTTGACGTTCAGTGATAAATCCGCCGTCATCTTCTTCGGTTTTAGTTTCGATGATCTGATAAGCACCAACGTCTTCAAATTTAGGGCGAGAGATGGTTTGGGTATAAGCAAATCGGGCGATTAAGCTGTCGTTAAACTCGTAGCGTAAGTTTACGCTGGGTAATAAATAATCGTAGTCATGGGCATTTTGCCACGGGGTATTCACTACTTCTTCCGTACCTATTTGCTCGTCTTCAATCAGTTCAACACGCATACCTGATGTACTAAAATCGGTTTTTTCATAACGTACACCAGCAACAATGCGTAGGGCGTCAATATCGATTTTGCCCATTAAATATAGGGCCAGTATGTCTTCACTATTACTGTAAGTGGCACCATTTGATTCCAGTTCTGAATCAAGCTCAATTAATTCTAGCGTACTACGTTGTTGATTAAAGTAGTCACGCATTAGATGTTTATTTAAACCTGGACCAAAATCACCCAATCCCCAATCAGGCGTGGCTGCGGCAAATTGTGCTGGGTCGACATCATCAAAATCGCCGTCGTATAGTTCAGTAATCGCGTTGTTGAATTTTTCACGACTACGGTATTTCCCACCAAATTTGAGCTCTAGTGCATTACCTTGCCATTCTAATAAGCGGGTAAAGTCGATCTTAACGCTGCTTTCTGAATCTTTGGCGTAGTTGTTGGCAAATTCAATTTCATCTAGCTTATAGTTATTTAAGTCCATGGCCGCTGCATCTTGGGTGATTACTGGTATTTGTCCCTGCATATCAGAACTAATGGCCATTTCTTCACCAATAAAGGTGTAATACAAAGAGTCAGGCTCTTTTTCGTCGGCTTTTGAATAACCCAGTTGGTATTCAATCAACCAATCGTTTAATTGATGTTTTGCACCTGCACTAACAGAAAGAATAGATTGGCTTTCGTAGCGGTCTTTGCTGCTACGCTCTATTTCAGAGTCATCGCCATCAAAGGTGAATGTATTGGCCATACGGTATTCGTCGTCAGTAAATTTGCTGTATAAGCTGCGGATATAATATTGGTTGTTGTAATCAGGGCGAAAATCGAGGTTGATAGCTGCGCCTATACGTTCGCGATTAATGCTGTAGTAACGTTGTTCTATTTCATCGTCGCCATTTGATTCAATATTGTCAGAACCAAAATCACGGTCAAAATACGAAATAGCGGCGGCAATACCAAAAGTCTTGTTAATGACCTTGGTGCCGCTAGCCGATACTTTGGGGCTGGTTTCACTGCGTAGTTGATTTTGGCTAGCCTGGACTGTCAAGCTGGCGGTAGTGCCCTTGCGGTCAAAAGCGCTGAGGCTTTTGACTTCTACTGAGCCACCAATGGCATCACCGTCCATGTCGGGAGTGACGGACTTAGATACTTCTAAACTCTGAATAAGTTCTGAAGGGATTACATCTAAAGCCACTGAGCGCACACCGGCCTCGGGTGAAGGTACATTCAAACCATTGATTGTCACATTATTTAAATTAGGATCGATGCCCCGAATGCCGACAAAACGGCCTTCACCCTGATCTCGTTCAATGGATAAACCCGGTAAACGTTGTAAAGCTTCGGCGGCGTTTTGATCAGGAAACTGACCAATCGCATCGGCCGATACAATCGATTTAATGCTGTCAGCAGTGCGCTGTTGGTTAATCGCACTGGCTTGACCAGCACGTTGACCATAAACAATAATGTTATCTTGTGCAGTAGCTAATACAAAGGCTTGTTCAAGGGTTTGCCCCGCTTCGATAGTAATCGCCAGTTCTTCAGTGGGGGCGCCCAAATATTGGATCACTAAGGTGTAATTGCCTTGGGGAATATTGCCCAAACGAAAAGAACCATCACGATTCGATACCGTGCTTAGGCCGAGTTCTTTAATGTGAATTTCTGCCCCCGCAAAATAACTGGTTTGACTTGGGTCGGTGAGTAAACCTTGTAGGGTACCTGCGGGCTGGTCTTGAGCGAACAACGATGAGCTGAACATTGCGGCTAAACAAGCTATCGCAAGTTTAGATTTTATTCTTGGGTTAGATTGTACGCTTGGCATTATATGTCTCCGTGGCAAATTCATAGGGCTTAATTGGTAGGCAATGAGTTGTTGGTCGACACGCTAAAGAACAGTAATGACAGTTTTATTACCTGAGATATTAAATCTAGGCACTGGGAGTCATAAACGCAGCAATATTGGCGTTTTTTAACACTGCTTGAGCCTATTTGACCTGCCTAGAAGGGCTTTAAATTTCGATTTCAGGCTTTTTATCGCCCTTATGCTTGTGCTGGTTTTCATCGATTTGTCATATTGTTGAGCCAATATGACCCCTGTCATTTTAATCCCTTATGTCACGATAGCGTTTTTGCTATCTGAGAATATGTCCATGAATTTTTCATTATTGACACGCCATCAAACCTTAGTGTCCGTGGTGGTGGCCTGTTTGTTTGTATCGATAAGCTTAAGTTTTGGTTTAGGCGACTTGAAAGTGTGGTCTGAAATCCAGTGGTTGGATATTGTAGGTGAAGGCAGTGTTACCCTGTTGTCATTACTGTGGATTTTTGTGCTGTTAATCAGTCGTCCACCCGGTCGAGTAACGACAGGTTTAGTACTAGGGTTAAGCTGCTTTTTATTTTCGGCTTTACTCGACCTATTTGATGAATTTGTGCATTACCAAGCGGCCGCTACTGGCCTAAGTGTGATTGAATCCATACCCGCTGCCTTTGGCATGTTAATCATGAGTTATGCTTTGTACCAGTGGCATCAAGAGCAATTGGCTTTAAATAGACAATTACAGCGTCGCGAGTCGGGGGCACGCCAGCATGACCAAATCGATTTTATTACTCAGCTATATCGTGCTGATTACATGCGCGGCCAAATTGATATGCAGTTACGCACCCAAGAGGGCTATCATTTTTCTATTGTGATGTTGGACATCGACAATTTTGATGCCTTTAATCGATGTTATGGCACTGAAGATGGTGACCGTTTATTGCGAGAAATATCTGAGTTGATTTTAATGAACTTGCGTAACACTGACTTAGTCTGTCGTTATGCCGGTGACCGCTTTATTTTATTGCTACCCGATACCGATCTAAATATGGCAGAAGAGCTGGCAACACAGATCAAAAACGCTATTAGCCATCTTGCCTTTAAGCCACAAACACACAATAGCGCGGTATATCACAGTTTGTCTTATGCTGCTGAAACTGCGCGCCCAGGCGATGGTGTGGATGCCATTATCGCTCGGGTTAATCAACGTTTGTGTATCAATAAGCAAGTAGCCTAAATGCCCCTTACTCGCCGATCTTTTTTAAGCCTCGACGACAAGTTTTTACCTGCCCATCAATTAGCTGCGAGTTTGATTGATCTGGCGATGTCCCGTGGGGTAGATAGAAATCGTTTAATGCGCGGAACACGGATTTTTTACCAAGACATCAAAGCGGGCTCAACACAATTAAGCGCCGAACAAGTTCTACGTTTAATGGATAACGCTAAGTCTTTGGTGGCCGGCTTTGATTGTTCATTTCAATTAGGGCGGCGAGTATTTCCGGGGAACTATGGCGCTATTTCTAATGCCCTATTACATAGTCGTGATTTACACGATGCCCTGCGCTTATTGAGTGTGTATGCTCAGCATATTTGTCCATTTATGCACAGCTATGCCTACCATGATGAGCAGCAATATCATTTGGTATTTTATGATGCAGTGGGCTGCGGTGAGCAATGGCAGTTTATTGTAGAAACCTATTTTAGTGCGCTGGTCTCGGCAACTAAACTATTGTTAGGGCAGCGTTTACCCTTTCATTTTGATTTTCCTTTTGCACGGCCGCGTTATATCCAAGAATATGAAACCAATTTAGGTTTTAGACTAAACTTTTCGCAATCACAGTTACGCATTCGTTTTGACCGTGAGTGGCTACACAAGCCTTTTGCCCAGCAAAGCTGCAGTTTAAAATGGCATGCCTTACAACATATCAAGCTGCATGAAGTTTCCTCGCAAGGCTTTATACAAGCAGTACGTAATAGCTTGCGCCATAGGCGTCATCAAACTTTGCAACAAACCGCGCTACTCTTTGCTATGAGTCCGGCCACATTTAAACGTAAATTAAGCCAACATGGTGTACGTTTTCAGCAATTGCAGGATGAACTGGGTAAGCAGCAAGCAATCTACTTACTGCAAGTACAAAAGCTGAATAATGAAGATAGTGCCAGCATGATGGCCTTTTCAGATATTCCTAATTTTCGCCGAGCAGTGAAACGGTGGACCGGTTTTACCCCTAATCAGTTACGTATTGGTTAAGCCTTAATCTTCAGTATAATTCGTCTTTCTTGATTTTTACTTCATCACGTTCTTCTTGATAGACTCAAGATTAAATTCTGTGGATTTTTAGTGACTTAGATTTTTGTTGATAAGCAAAACTTGCATCTCGTTTTAAGCTCAATAATACTGTATATAATTACAGTATTATATGTGCTTATGAATCCAATACTTGAACATCTTAAAAATAAAAACCTTGTTTGGCAGGCTAATCACACTAGCCAAATGACGTGTGCCAATAGCACGGGTTTTAAAGAGCTAGATCAGCAATTACAAGGTGGTTTTCCGCAAAGTGGGGTGATGGATATCGACAGCTCTATTGGTATTGGTGAATTACGTTTATTGCTACCTGATTTACTCACTAGGCAACAAAGTGGCGATAGATTGTTGGTGTTTATTGCCCCACCAATGCAGATAAATAGTGAGATGTTAGCTGAATTTGGTTTTGAACTGCAACGGGTGTTAGTGCTGCAAGTAGAGTCGAGCAAACAAGCGTTATGGTGCGCAGAGCAATGCCTTGCCAGTGGCTGTTGTTATGGAGTGGTGTTGTGGCAGCAACACATAGAAATAAATCAGGTTAAACGTTTGCAATTGGCAGCGGATAAAGGCGATGCCTTACTCACAATGTTACGCCAGCAAAAGTCTGTTCATCTTGCTTTACCCGTGTCATTAGCCCTGCGTTTACGGGCATTACCACAAGGTTTGCATATTGAGGTGACCAAGCGCAAGGGGGGATGGCCTAGTGCCGCTTTTGTAGTGAATATGAGTGATGGTTGGCCTGAACTCAATAGCCAAGCCGTGGCAGATAATATTTTACATTTTCCTGTTCGACATTATCAAAGCGCCTAGCGTTGAGGCCAAACCATGTTGTGGTTGTATCTGCATTTCCCCAATCTACAATTAGATGCTTTACTTGCTCAGGCGCAAGGTGAGGAGATTGCTCCCTTAGTGATCCTTGATCAACATAGCCACAATATAGTGCAATTGAGTGCAAAAGCGGCGGCAACTGGTATCACTTTAAATATGGGCTTAGGTACCGCTGCAGCACTTGCTCAAGACTTGCAAGTGCTGCCCTATGTGCCGCGCATTACTGAAGATAAACTGCATGAAATTGCTGAAGTATTATATCTAAGTACCAGCGACATTAGCTTTTTTGCGCCACAGGGCTTACTGCTTAGAATTCACAATATGTTAAGGCTTTACGGTGATTTAAGCTCCTACTGGCAGGTGCTTAAAAATCAATTAGCCCCGCTAAAACTTACCTATCACTATGCAACGGGGCACTCACCTTTAGCGGCCAATATATTGGCCAAAAAAGGCTGGAATACCATCAGTGATGATCTTGAGTTGTTACGGCGTACCATTGCGCAATGCCAACTGAGTGAAACGGATATTGCGCCAAAAACCCAACAACAATTAATGCGTGTCGGCGTGCGTAATGTACAAGATTTATTACGTATTTCATTTGCTGATATGGCCAAACGATTTGATATTAGTTTAGTTAATTACCTCGGTAGATTAAGCGGCGAATTTAAACATCCTATTGAATTTTATCATCCACCTGAGGTGTTTAAACGTTATATGGAACTATTGTTTGATGTTGATAATAGTCTGTTTTTACAAGGTCCTTTAGGCCATGTATTACAGGTATTAGAGCAATTTTTAAAGCTGCGCGATCGCTTAACTCAGAGCCTTATAATTCAATTTTATCAGCGTGATCATGAGCCTATCGAATGGACGGTCGGTTCGCAACAAGGTGAGTATTTAGCGAGTCGTTGGCATGGGTTAATTGCGATTAAACTAGAGCAGTTGAAATTAGATTCTGCCGTGTATGCCATTAGTTTAACCACCGGTAAAACTCAAATCAGAAGCCCTGACAAAGGTGATTTGTTCAGTGCTAAAAAAGGCAGCTTGTCACGTTTGCAATTGGTTTCTTTGCTGCAAGCTAAGTTAGGAGAGCAGGCGGTGGTGAGCCCTGCAATTAATAATGATTTTCGTCCTGAGCACGCTGCCAGTTATTATTCTCCAGCAGTGACGAAAGAGTTAAACCACGACATGAGCCCTATGTTACAGGCTATGCGGCCGAGTTTTTTATTAAGCCCGCCACAACCTTTACGGGAAAAAGTCACTGTTTTATATGGGCCTGAGCGGCTCAATACCGGCTGGTGGGATAGTCGTCCGGTAATACGCGATTATTATATTGCGCATAATGAGCAAGGGCAGTGGTATTGGGTGTTTAAAGGGCCAGATGGCAATTGGCATTTACACGGGGTTTTTAGTTAATGAGTTTGGCTGCCTATGCTGAACTTTTTTGCCAAAGTAATTTTTCTTTTTTGCAGGGCGCATCGCACCCGCAAGAGCTAGTACAGCGTGCTGATTTTCTGGCTTACCAAGCCATCGCCATTACTGATGAATGTTCAGTAGCTGGCGTAGTAAGAGCCTATACAGCGATTAAAGATCAGCAACTGAGTATTAAATTAATCGTCGGTAGTCTATTTAAATTGAATGACGAATTTAGTGTGATATTACTTTGCCCCAATCGGCAAGCCTACGCAGAGTTATGCCGGATCATCACTAATGCACGGCGACGTGCAGTGAAAGGTCAGTACCAGTTAGAAAGTTGGGATCTTAAAAGCAGTCAGCATTGTTTTGCCTTGTGGTTACCCAGCGGGCAAGTGGATAAGGACCACGGGGCGGCCAAGCAATTACAAGCGATTTTTAAACAGCGTCTATGGATTGGTGTGCAACGACAACTCACCGCCAATGAACATCGCTATATCCAGCATTGTCGTTACTTACAGCAGCAATACCAACTACCTATTACTGCTTGTGGTGGCGTACTGATGCATGATCCAGAGCGCTTGATGTTGCAGCATGCGCTAAGCGCAATAGGGCAGGGTAAAAGCATTGCCAGTTTGGGGCGAGAGCTATTATCTAACAGTGAACGTTCATTGCGTTGTTTAGAAAAAATTAATCGTTTATATCCACGGCAGTGGCTGCAAGAGTCGGTGGAAATTGCGCGGCGCTGTACCTTTGATATGAGCGAATTACGCTACGAATATCCAGCAGAACTGGTGCCACAAGGTAAAACGGCTACTCAGTATTTACGAGAGTTGGTATTAGTGGGTATGCATAAGCGCTTTGCCGAGGACGGTAAACTGGCTTTTGCGATTAAGCGGATCATCGCCAAAGAGCTCAAACTTATCAGAGAGATGCAGTATGAGTACTTTTTTTTAACCATTTATGACATCGTCCAGTTTGCCAAATTACAACACATTCTGTACCAAGGTAGAGGCTCTGCTGCCAATTCTGTGGTGTGTTATTGCTTAGAAATTACCGCGGTTGATCCACGTCAGATAGATGTTTTGTTTGAGCGTTTTATCTCTAAAGAACGTCAAGAAGAACCGGATATTGATGTGGACTTTGAACATCAGCGCCGTGAAGAAATTATCCAGTATATTTATCAAAAGTATGGACGGGAGCGCACCGCCATTGCGGCTACCGTGGTCACCTATCGGCAAAAAAGTGCGATCCGCGAAATAGGGAAAGCCATGGGAATTGATGAAAGTCAGCTGGCTTTTTTTATTAAAAATATTGACCGGCGTGATGTGCAAGTGGATTGGCAAGCGCAAATTGCGGAACTAGGCTTTGCCGCTGAATCGCAGCAAGGTAAACAATTTGTTTATTTAGTGAATGAAATTAAGGGCTTTCCGCGGCATTTATCACAGCATGTGGGTGGCTTTATCATCTCTGCCGGGCCAATGTATCATCTCGTACCAATTGAGAATGCGGCGATGGCACAGCGCAGTATTATTCAGTGGGATAAAGACGATCTTGGCAGTTTAGGTTTACTCAAAGTAGATATATTAGCGCTGGGGATGTTGAGCGCGATTCGCAAGGCTTTTGACTTGGTTAACACTCACTATCAGCACGATTGGAGCATTGCCAAAATAACGAAGTTAGGTGATGACCCTCAAGTATTTAAGATGATCCAACAAGCTGACACCGTGGGCGTGTTTCAAATCGAATCACGAGCGCAAATGAGTATGCTACCACGCCTTAAACCTAAGTGTTATTACGACTTAGTAGTGCAAATTGCCATTGTTAGGCCCGGGCCTATACAGGGCGATATGGTCCACCCTTATTTAAAAAGACGTGATGGTGTTGAGAAGTTTGATCATCCTTCTAAAGCGGTTGAGGCGGTATTAAAACGCACTAATGGCGTACCGATTTTTCAAGAGCAAGTGATTAAAATGGCTATGGTAGCGGCTGGTTTTACCGGTGGTGAAGCGGATCAATTAAGGCGCGCCATGGCCTCATGGAAAAAAAATGGTGAGCTACTGAAATTCCGAGAAAAGCTTATTAACGGTATGCTGCAGCGAGGTTATAAATTTGATTACGCCGAACGTATTTTTAATCAAATAAAAGGCTTTGGTGAATACGGATTTCCTGAGTCTCATTCGGCGTCGTTTGCGGTCTTGGCTTATGTCTCTTCTTGGCTTAAATATTATTACCCGCAGGCGTTTTATGTGGCCTTACTCAATAGCTGGCCCATGGGCTTCTATCCGCCCGCGCAATTAGTGCAAGATGCGCAACGCCATCAGATTCAGATATTGCCGGTGTGTATTAATGCTTCTGACTATGAGCATAAATTTGAATTTTATAACAATGACTGGGCTATTAGACTGGGTTTTAGTCTAGTCAAAGGGCTAAAAGAAACGGCGCTAAGCTCCCTATTAAAGCATCGCCCTGAGCGGGGGTTTGAGCATATGGCGCAAATTAAACAGCTTGGTTTAGCCCGTCATTATTTAGAAGCCTTAGCCAGCGCAAATGCCTTTAGTTGTATCAGCGACAATCGTTACGCCGCACGTTGGTCTTTAATGGATAGCGAAAGTGACCTACCCTTATTTAGGCACTTAGCTGAACCAGCGGCAAGCTATGGTGAGTCCTTAGTGGCCATTAAAACACCGAGTGCCAGTGAGACCTTGATTGAGGATTATTCTTCATTGAGTTTGACCCTAGGTAAACATCCTATTGCCTTGCTCAGAGAAGCAGGACTCTTACCTAAACATGTGCAAGCTAATCAACTATATCAGCGAGAGCATCAAAAGCCTGTAAGCGTAATTGGTGTCGTGGTTGGAAGGCAACGTCCTGGTACCTCAAAAGGGGTGACTTTTATGTCATTAGAAGATGATACGGGTTGCATGAATGTGATTGTTTGGTTGGCAACTGCTAGGGCGCAAAAACAGGCCTATTTAAAATCTAAAATATTGAAGGTAAATGGCATTCTGGAGCGGGGTGACGGCGGTGTCACCCATATCATTGCGGGTAAATTAGAAGATTTGAGTCATCTAATTAAGCAACTTGATACTCGCTCCAGAGATTTTCATTAAACTTCTCACCTTGAATTTACTGCCTAATCATAAAAAGGTGAGCGTATTTCAGTCATATTTTTTAGTTCAGATGGACGAATTAACTTCTGACCACCATCTCGGGCAATAGGTACCCATGGAAACTTGCCTCGCCCCCTAGCGGGTTCCAATACAAATAGATCAAAGGGAATAGAGATATAAAAACCTTTAGTGAAGCTACCTTCGCCATATTCTTCAGCTGTCACATTAGTAAACGCGGCATAGGCTCCAACAATGATGCCACTATCAAAACGTTTAGCAAAATCAACATTTATTCCTTTGTCTTTGGCTAAGAATTGCCCTGCACTAAGAATGACTTGAGTATCAGGGAGGAAAGACGGACTCCAATATATACTGGCGTGGCCGGTCAATACCTTATAGTCCATAAAGTCCCAATCATTTTCAAAAGAGCGCTGTTGTACGTAGTTTAAATCCACCCCAAAGGCGAGGTTGCTATCTACTGGGCGATACATTATTTCAGCGCCAATGCCGCCAAACATACCTTCTAAATAACCTACATAAGCTTGGGCATAAGTATTTTCAGCAACACGGTCAAACCAACTTAAATACGCCGACTCCATAGTTACTTTGTTACGTGTAACATATTCCCGAGCATAGGTTCTTACTCGAGGTAGGGGAGTATTTTGACTATCCACTTTAAAGTTAAACTTATCGAAGTTCTCTAACAGGGTAGCTTTAATACTGGTTTGCATTGAAATATTGCTATTAAAGGCATAGCCACCGGTCATGAATAAGCCACCTTGGTAAAGGTAAAAATCTTCTGGGTTACCAAAGGTTTGCACCCAAAAACTTTCAACCCCATAGAACAAACCGGAGGTCTTATTAGGGTGATAATTATCAAGACTTTCTTGACTGGGATCTTGGCGTGTATAAGTGGTGCTAATATCGTTTTCTAAGGATTCGAAGCGCGCGGCTGATTTAAAGGCTTTAGCATCAATATCTGTTTCCAAAATAGGCACGCTACCGGCATTTTCTACAATGCGATATTGAGTAATGTCTTGCGGCAATTCTGATGCAACAATACGGCCTATGCGCTGGATTGCTTCATCTGGGTTACGATAATTCTGTTGCGAACCATAAAATGTCATTTGATCTGGAGTTTGATAAGTCGCTTTAAGTGCGAAGCCTGCGTCATTTAATAGATCATTGTAGAGCCGTTTTCTATCAAGCTCTTGCATTGACGACGCACCTTCCGTGTTGAACAAGTTACGCGGCGGTTTATCTATTTTTGATTGTTTAGCGGTATGCATATTTAGATTGTAACTAAGGCCAAAACCAATAGTATTACCACGCTGGAAATTCAAGCTAAAATCTAGGTTATCCCATTGATAAACCGCACCTAGGTTCCACTGACTATCTTGTGGTAAATTACCCGCTCTGTCATTGATATAGGTTTTACCTTCATATTCGAGCTTGAAAATTAAGCCTTCAATAGGTGTTATATATTCAACACCACCAAATAGTGAAGCGTCGCCCCTGAAAAACTTGCCAAATTCAACCGTACCACCGCTGCCAGAAAAACCATCATCACGGCTGCAAAAACGCTCAGTTATCTTACAAAAAGGATTAGTAATATTCCCGTCAGTGCCTAAATAACCCCAGCCCAAACCAAGATGGAAATCTAAGGGCCCAAAGGCTTTACTCATGGCAACAAATTCACTATCAAAAAATCCAGTGCCACCAATATCTTTAAAACCAACGGAGACTTGCGGGATGTAATAGCTTTCTTGCAAGAGGCGAAATTTAACATCAATGCCTTTATCTTTAAGCGTTTGATTACCACTAAAATTGGGAAAAGGGCTATATAGTCGAGTTCGCACGTCAGTATACCTGACTGTAGATTCCATCCACGGAAACAATTGTAAGGTAGCGGACCAAAAACGATATTCTTCATTATCGGTATAGCTTAGAGTTAAACTACCGTCATCTGCCATACGAGCAGTAGGTGATTGCCATAAACCTATGCCGCCTTGCACCATCTGTGTAGGTTGCAGTTCTTGCGCCTGAAGTTTGAGTGTCGTCAGACTGATAACTAATAAGGCTGTATGCTGTAAAACATTCGCTTTAATCATTGCACTATCCTGTCTAAGGCAAGTTCAACAATTAGTTTGTTTAATTCACTATTATTACTGAAAAATTGAGACTCCTCCAAAGGGAGATATATCTGACTACCCGGCATGATGTCCACACACCCAGCATTCCAATAAGCAATACCAGTTTTGAATGTATGTCCGTCTGGTTGAATGATAAAAATATTATCCTTGTTGATCAGAGCTGAAAAATGTTCATGAATGTAGGTTTGAGCGCATTGATGTTTATCTAGCAGTATAGGCGTCTCTTGTTTGACAAGTCCAAACACACTAAATGTATTTGAACGTAGCGTTACATTTAACAGATATTTACCTTCATCAAAGCGGGGATTGAATTTAGGATTAGTTTGGGCAAGATCATAGTCGATCTTAATTCCTATGCGCTTAGCTAATTTCCAAGCACTTATTTGCTCAATCAGATTGTTTATTTGAGTGGATTTATTTTTATTGGCTGACGATTGCACAAGTTTAAGTCGGGCTACAATGTCATTACGTAACTGTGAAGGCTCGTCTGTTTCTAACCGATATAAGTTTGTTGCAGGCCAATACCAATTTGCATCGTTGGCAACTTTCGCCAGCACTTCGACAAGGCGTGGCTCAGTGGCAAATTCATAATATTGTTGATTAATGCTAACAGTGACTTTTGCAACACACATATGTGAAAACGTAAATAAACCAAGGTATGCAATAAATCGCTTCAAAATATTTTTTCCATTTCTAAAAGACACCAAACTATAACCTCAAGGCACGGCTAACATAAATCATGTCAAAATAAAGGCCGTTGGGAAATAGTTTTTGCCTGCTACGCAATAATTGACCTGTTTCCTTGTGTACCCAAAACTGATTAGTCCATTGAGTATCATCAAACTGATGGAGGGCACCGTCGCCTATATTTACTTGTTCTTCTATTAGCACAGCATCAAGAGTCTGTTCTTGAATAGTTAATGGTAGAACACCCACAACATGAAAAGTTGAGTTTATTTCGACGCCGAAATAACCCTCAAAATCAACTATTCTCTGCCAGACAGAACGGCTTGTTATATTATTTGCATTTTCTAGCGGATCGGCAGAAGTAGAAGTAACAAAATCAAGATTACTGCTACTGGATAAGGTTTTGATAATTCGGCCGTTCTTTTCAATCAAGGCGACATTATCAGACGAAATCCACTTGTATTGACCATTTTCTATGTAAGCAAGCGCCAAAACTGCAGTACCTAGATCCCCCTTCGTTACATACAAAAGATCTGCTGGAGATTGCCTAATTTGTTCACTTTCTAATACAAAATCGTGAGGTTTAGAAAAAGCAAGGTCGAGACTTCTTAAATAGGCCTGGTGAGTAGAAGAGCAGGAAGACATTAAAAATAGCAGGCAAGCTGTGGAAGCTAGGAAAAATCTACTGTATCGCATAATAACTAGTATTCACAAAGTGAAGAGGAAATAAAAAAGCCGCCAAATGGCGGCTCTTAAGCAAGCAAATTATTAGCCACCAATAGTCGGCAAATAAGTAAACGTAACTGGCACCATAATAGTAGAAGTAGTGGTACCACTAGCAGTAACAGTAACAGTTGTACTAGTTCCAATACATACACCATCAACTAATTCATCATCACCATTACAGGTAGGCTCAACTGGAATGATAGGAACACACGCACCAGCTACTAATTCCTGACCTTCTGGACATGTGATTGGGGGACGGGGTGTTACTTTACCATTACTGTTAGCAATAGCGGCGAGTAAAATACCTGCGGTAACTGTTCCAGCTACAACTTTATCGCGATCTAGACCGCCTAAGGTAGCATCACCTGCATTAGCACCACCAGCATTTTCTTGCGCCTGAAGACCACTAGAAATTAGCAATCCTGCAGTTAATAAAGACATCGCAAATTTCTTCATAAACCTTCCTTAATTAAAAAAACTTAAGCATATATTAAAGCATCAGTCAAACGAACTCAATCCCTAATTAGATTACAAATTGATCTATTTTGAAACAAAGGATCGCCCCGGTGATAAAGAGGCCAATTCTAACCAATGCTATTAAGTAAATTATTGAAATATATAGGTTTTAACTTCAAGGCCTGTGGCTGTTGAAATCTAAAATAAGTCTGACGAAGAAGCTTAAAAACCTATAGATCTAAATTAAAAAACTGTCGCAATTTCGAGTCGATCAGGCTTTTATCTATCATTTTTATTTATGCTGTTTTTTGCCAAAAACGACACTTATCAGATATGTGCAATAAAGCCAATTGTGTTACATTTATAAAATTAGAATTTCAATAAAAATAATAATAAACTCATAGAGTTACAATATTCTGAAATTGATGTTGAAATAATACAACATATACAACACTTTAGCTTTAAACCCTACAAACAGGATCACCTTACCAATGACTGATTTTCGTCAACAAGCCCTTGATTATCATGCTTTGCCCGTACCTGGTAAGATTTGCATTGCACTAAGCAAACCTGCCGAGACCGTCACCGATCTAGCCTTGGCCTATAGCCCTGGTGTGGCTGAGCCGGTGCGTGAAATTGCCGCCGATCCTGACACTGTATATAAATATACCGGCAAAGGTAATTTAGTGGCGGTCATTACAAATGGTACTGCCATTCTAGGTTTGGGTAATTTGGGTCCACTGGCATCCAAACCCGTAATGGAAGGTAAGGCTTTATTATTTAAACGATTTGCCGGCATAGACTCCATTGATATTGAAGTTAAACATCAGACCACTGAAGATTTTATTAACACAGTCGCTAATATTGCTGACACCTTTGGTGGAATCAATCTTGAAGATATCAAAGCGCCCGAATGTTTTGTTATCGAGAAAGAGTTAATTAAGCGCTGCAATATACCGGTCTTTCACGACGACCAGCATGGTACGGCAATAGTCACTGCCGCCGGTATGTTAAATGCCTTAGAAATCCAAGGAAAACTCATCAGTGAAGTGACCATTGTTTGCATGGGTGCAGGAGCAGCCGCCATTGCATGTATGCAATTGTTGATAAAATGTGGTGCTAAACGTGAGCGTATTTATATGCTGGATCGTCAAGGCGTTATTCACACCCGCCGTACTGATTTAACTGAATACAAGCAGCTGTTTGCCAATAATACCGACAAGCGCACACTAGAAGATGCCTTAGACAATGCCGATGTATTTGTTGGAGTATCAGGTCCTGATGTATTGCCGCCAGAGGCGCTTACCCTAATGGCAGCAAATCCGGTGATATTTGCGTGTTCCAACCCTGATCCAGAAATTAAGCCAGAGCTCGCTCATGGTGTCAGAAACGATTTAATTATGGCGACGGGTCGCTCTGATTATCCTAACCAAGTAAACAACGTACTGTGTTTCCCCTTTATTTTCAGAGGGGCCTTAGACGTTCGGGCTTCAAAAATTAATGATGAAATGAAGATAGCCGCGGTAAATGCCATTCGTAGTATCGCTAAAGAGCCTGTGCCAGCTTCAGTTCTTAAAGCCAGTAATGTGGACAGTCTGCACTTTGGCAAAGACTATATTATTCCTAAACCTATGGATCCTCGCTTACTTAAACGTGTGGCTAGAGCGGTTGCTTTGGCAGCAATTGAATCTGGGGTTGCTACTATCACGACTTTACCACCCGACTACATGTCTGAAGCGTAATCGTTTATCTCGGTATAGCTAAGACCCTGCTCTAGCAATAGAGCAGGGTTTATGAGATATCAAATTTGCGGAAGTCCTTACAAACTAATCACTAATCCATTGTCACGAATGACAATGTCTTTAGGTTGAAGGCCAGGAAAAAGCTGGTTGATCTGCTTTACATCAAGCAAAAATATCATAGGCAGTTGCTGACCGATAACCTGTTTTAATGAATCAATGGCTATTTCTGATTGCTCAATGGAATTATCCAATACGGTAAACTCAACTAAACTCGGTTTGATGATCTCAATGACTTGCTGTTGTCTATTGTAATGAACCTGTCCTTGCGCGCTGGCAATTGCACGTAACTTCTGGCCATTTTGTTCAGCTAAGATAACACTCTTAAGCGCAATACTGTTGGTGCTGCTTATGAGGCTAACCTTGGGGTCTGAAAAAGTCAGATCAAAGCCCTGATAACTTTGTTTTACCGGAAAGCTGACGGCCAACATGCCATTGATTTGTTGTTCAGCTAAGGTAATTTCGAACGCTTTAACATTAAATCCGGTTAACGCGAGTATGCAAATTAAAGTGATGTGTTTAAGCAGTGCCATTGAGCCTCCAAGAATTAAGGCGCAATTCTACAGTCTTTATATCAAGTCCACATCGATATTTAATCGCTTGTTGCAATTAAATAAAAATCAGTATTCTTGTCAAAGAGTCTTCAATTAAGGGAACATTTAGCTCACTACTACTTATTAAAGCGAGCAAATAATTCATAATTAAACTTATGTCATGATTTAGGTACTGCCATAACTACAAAGATGCGAATATTGGCTTAAATCAGATTTTAAAGTGGAATTATTATGAAAATTGCCTTAATGAACGAATTTAGCCAAGCGGGCAAAAATGCTGTGGTCTTACAACAACTGAACGATGTGGCGAGTGGTTTAGGTCACAGTGTTTTTAACGTCGGCATGAATGATGACAACGATCACCGTCTTACCTATATTCATCTGGGCATTATTGCCGCCCTGTTGTTGAATTCCAAAGCGGTAGATTTTGTGGTGGCGGGTTGCGGCACAGGGCAAGGTGCCTTGATGTCGCTTAATGCCTATCCGGGTGTAGCCTGCGGCTATTGTATCGATCCTGCAGATGCTTATTTATTTGCACAAATTAACAATGGTAATGCCTTATCTTTACCCTTTGCCAAAGGCTTTGGTTGGGGCGCAGAATTAAATGTGCGCTACATTTTTGAAAAAGCCTTTACCGGTGAAACAGGCATGGGTTATCCACCTGAGCGCCGCGAATCGCAAGTCACTAATGCTGGGATTCTAAGCAGTGTTAAAGTTGCCACCAGCAAACCCCTATTAGAAGGTTTAAGGGCATTGGATCCTGAGCTAATTAAAACCGCCTTAGGTGGAGAGCGCTTCCAAAGCTGTTTCTTTGAACACTGCCAAGACCAAGAATTAGCAGATTTTGTGAAGTCATTCACTGCTTAAATAACGTACTTAAAACTAAGCGGCAAAATCCAAAATAGGCCAGTTTTTCTGGCCTATTTTTCAAGCGCTTCAAAGCAAGAGATTACTAAGTAGTGTTACCCTTTATTGACCTTTGATAAGGGACTCAAAATGTAAACCTTTCGCAGTACGTTTTGCAAAACCTGGCCAATAGCTATGTTCTGCTTTGGCTTTGCCTGCCTCATCCATGGCCCATACGCCATCATTAGAAGAGGGAACAAGCTCTAAGTAGCGATTCATATTTGCATCATGTTTTAAATACTTATTTAGCCACACCGTAACAAAGTGCTGAGCAATATTATTCATACGGGTGTTGTCCCACACTGCATCGATATAATGTTCGCTAACATTAAAACCGAGTTCTTGACTAAATACATAGGATTCTTGTGGCGCAGGCATCACTGCCCCCGCACTATGATTGGCATTATCATAAGTGAGTAAAGAGCGATCGACGTTGCTAATACCTTGCCAAATGGCTCGAACGCCATTCTCATAGCCAGATACATCATCTTGCGAACCCGCAATGAGTAGCATAGGGATACTGACTTCTTGTAAGGTTTCAGCATTCCACATAGCGTAATTCATGCCCCAAGGTGCAAAGGCGATAACGGTTTTTAAGCGACTATCAACGGCCGGTTTTTGACCTGTTTGGTGCCGTGCTAAAGTGCCAAAAGGAGAGCCCAACCTGCTGTTGACGGCTTGCTCAGTCAAACCAGCACCGGCGTTAATGACAGCCCCATAACCGCCCATAGAATAACCAATTAAAGCACTGTTATTTGTATCAACTAGGCCATGTAAAAATGAGCTACTGTCTGTTGACATTTGAGCGACTTTGTCTAGCACAAATATCTGATCAACAGGGCGATTTACCAAGGTTGACGCAAACGCCGCTTTGCTGCGATAAGTTGAGTCAGTGTGATCAATGGAAACCACTACAAAACCTTTGGATGCAACATTTTCCGCTAAGTTTGCCAGTAAATAACGATTGCCTGGATAACCATGAGAAATGAGCACTAAGGGATAAGCCTGGGCACTGTGAGCAGGTTTTGCGTCACGCACTGCTTTGCCATGCAACTCAACCTGGGTTTTACCATCGCGTATGTAGGCATCTAAGGTTGTTTTGCCAGTACTCCCTTTGATGGCCGGATACCATACTTCCAAAGTGAGTGGTCGCTCGTAACGCGGCAAATTCGAGGGTTCATCTTTGCTAGGGTCAAGTTGCAGAATATCAATTTGTTGGGGGTTGCTTACATTAAGGGTTTGTACGCCAACGTCAAATGCACCGTAAGCAGCTAATTCAGGCGCATCAGGGCGCTGAGTATCAATACGATTTTCTGCGCCAGCATTGGACCAAACAAAAACAAGGGTAAAACAATACAAGGTAAAACGATGAGAAAACATAAACAACTCCACTGTTAAAAACCACATTATGCACACAGATTTATGACATTCCGCTTAAAACTTAATTTGCGAATATCATCAATAGTGACATACAAATGGTTGGATTGATTTAGCTTAATGATGCAATGAGAGCTTAGTAAAATCGAGGTGAAGGTAAAAATCGATTGCGTTGCTAGCAAGTAATGACATTGTTGCAGAAACTAGAGGCCAACTGCTTAACCGACCCTAAGTTGAGTGCTGGCATTCATCCTCACTCATTGATCGCACACCTTGTTCACCAAGTATTTATTGCGGCAGCGGGTGAGCTTTAAAAAAAGCCCAAATGAGTTCCGTGGCAGCAATGTGTTTGTCGGTGGCGCCCAATCCATAACTTGCCAATTTATCGGCTACTTTACTGCCCGGCCAGGTATGACCGGCAGTGACTGATTGATAAAATACAACATCACCATAGTCTTGGCATTGGCTGTAAGTCAGCCGAGTGACTTGCTCTGCTAAATCAGTACTTTGTGCTTGTTTAGCACAATGATTATTATCTAACCACCCTTTAAGCGCGGGTTCGACTCCCATACGCCAATAAGGGGGTGAATTCTCACGGGCGACATAATGATTTACTCCGTCTTGTTTACCGTGAAATGTAATGATGGGAACGGCTCTAGATGGCTGACAATCCTCTGGATAGCGCAGCCCAGCAACCGGAGCAATGGCCGCAATCTGGTCGGATAAATCACAAGCTAGGCGACTACTCATTCTCGCACCACCGGAAAAACCCATGGCATAAATTCTCCTGTCGTCGATATTATGTTGCCGTTTTAGCTGGGCGATTAGGCTTTTTACAAAAAATACATCGTCAACACCAAGGGGATCTTTGTCGACATTCCAAGTATTAGGTCCCTCGGGCTCACGGCGATAAACAGCAGCCGGCGACACCGCAATAAAACCTTGTTGTTCAGCCAGTGTTTCGAGATCAGAAATTTCAACTTGCTGAGCGGGCGTGCCTGAGGTGCCATGAAAGTTTAATACCAAAGGCATCGATTTGCTTTTGTCATAGGGGCTGGGCACAAATAAACGATACTGCCTGTTTTGCTCACCTACAGTTATATCACTCAATGCCGTATTTTGTTGTGCGGCTATATGCCCGCTAAATGAAAACAAAATAATTATTATCAGACCTAAGGCTAAGTTGACTAAAATAGCGGCTAACAATGGTTTCACGTCGTATCCTGAATTAAGCGGTTTGAATATCGTCATGCAGTAAAATGCATTTTTGTTTATTTAGCAATGCAAGGCTAATTTATCTTTCCTCTACTTACATTGCTCCCACGGCAGGATGAAACCCGGCCACAAGCTCAATCGTTGGTGGCATTTCCCTTTGTGTAATTTTGCAATCACGTTTATTCATCGCCTTATGACTAGATTGAGCTTTCTTAATGCAATCTCGACATTCTAGCTAAAGACATAGACATAGACATAGACATAGTTAATTCCCTTAGCAAAAAGTTTAAAATTGACAGTGTCAATATAAAATATATCATGTGGTCTTTCTATATTTGTTTGCGTGGTACGGCGTATTAAAGCGGTGACTACAAAAATATAGGGCCTACATAGAGAAAAGTTATCCATGGATTCCCAGTTAAGCAGACACTGCGGCTTATATGCCTAAAATACTGACGCCAGAAGAAATCTTGTGTTTCCGTAACCGCATGTGTGATCACGCCTTGACGTCTTTCGCCAAGCGCGGTGTCGAAGGTATATCGTTGCGCGGCCTCGCGGCAGATTTGAGCTGCAGCCGCACTACGCCTTATCGCTATTTTAAAAATAAGGCTGATATTTTGGCTGCCTTGCGACAGCGTGAGTTTGGGCGCATAGCGGATAAACTAGAAGGCGCCTTGCTGCAACAGTCAGATAGCAGTAAACAGTTACATGCCTTGTTCCGTGCCTATTTGCAGTTTGCCATTAGCTATCCAGATTCTTACCGGGTTATGTATAGCGTGGCTCAACCGGATTCGGACCACTATCCCGAACTCGAGGCAGCAATAGTGCGCAGTGGCGCACCAATGCGTCAGGTTGTCGTTGCCCTAGTGGCAGCAGGTAAAATGTATGGGGAACCGGTTAAAATTTGTTATCTATTATGGGCCGGTTTACATGGATTAATTTCCTTACATTTGGCCCATCTGTTAGGCAATAAACAAGAGATAGAAGAGTTGGCCGCGGTTATGGTGAGTTCACTGATAAGTGCAATAAGCACTGAGCCAGATAAGACAAGACCTGCGTAGTACATAATAGAATACGATTAAATTAACATTACAAATAAGGTAACAACGTGAGTAAAAGCATAGAAGCATTGTTTCGTTCATTTAGCCTCAAAGACTTATCACTAGCCAATAGAATAGTTATGGCACCGATGACTCGTCAGTTTTCGCCAGGCGGCGTACCGACTACTGAGGTGGCTGATTATTATCGTCGACGTGCTGAAGGTGGCACTGGCTTAATTATCACCGAAGGCACCACCATTAATGATCCAGTTGCCACGATGAGTGAGCGCATTCCACAATTTCACGGCGAAACCGCGCTGGTAGGTTGGCAAAATGTAGTTAAGGCGGTACATGGCGCGGGTGGGAAGATCATGCCGCAACTATGGCATGTTGGTATGGCCCGTGTAGCCGCAAAAGCGCCGTTTCCAGAGTTGCCAAGTGTCGGCCCCTCTGGCTTAGTTGCGCCAGGAAAACAAATCGCAGAACCAATGACTGCGGCGCAAATTGAAACCGTTATTAGTGGTTTTGCCAGTGCAGCGGCAGATGCTCAACGAGTTGGTTTTGATGGCATTGAAATTCATGGTGCCCACGGTTATTTAATCGATCAGTTTTTTTGGAGCGCCACTAATCTGCGCACCGACGAATGGGGCGGCACTATGGCTAAACGTGGCCACTTAGCGGTAGAAATTATCAAACGTATCCGCGCTGCAACCTCACCTGATTTCCCCATTATATTCCGCTTCTCACAGTGGAAACAGCAAGATTACAGCGCTAGATTGGCTGAAACCCCGCAATTACTTGAAGCGTTTTTAACCCCACTCAGTGAAGCGGGTGTGGATATTTTCCATTGTTCAACACGTCGCTACTGGGAAAGTGAGTTTGCAGATGATGGTTTGAATTTAGCCGGTTGGACTAAAAAGATCACAGGCAAACCCACTATCACAGTGGGTTCAGTTGGCCTGAATGAAGATTTTTTCACTGCCTTTGCCGGCAAAGGCTCGAGCACTCGTTCAATCGATGATTTGATTGAACGGATGGATAAGGGCGAGTTTGATTTAGTCGCAGTGGGTCGTGCCTTGTTGCAAGATCCAAACTGGGCAAATAAAATTCGTAACAGTAAGCTTGAAGAAATAGAGCAGTTCTCAGGAGAAGCGCTAGCGACGCTGTCGTAAGCCACAAGCTATGAGCCAATCCGACACTGCCAATGCTTCAGCCAAACGCATCTTATTGTTAGCCGCGGCAGCGATGGGATTTGCCCAAACCGTACTGTTTGCCATATTAGCCCCACTCGGACGGGAAGTGGGTTTGGTTGAAGTGCAAATTGGCGCCATCATATCTGCGTCGTCCTTAACTTTGTTTCTAGTTAGTCCGTTGTGGGGCCGTGCCAGTGACGTTTGGGGTAGAAGAAAGATCCTGTTAATTGGTCTATTCGGTTATTCTGCTGGTACGGTAATGTTCGCCGGTGTGTTTCAGGCAGCCTTACTCGGTTACCTTATTCCAATCACTGCCCTAGTATTGTTAATTGTGACTCGAGTAGCAAACGCCACGGTAATGGCGGCAGTGGCACCTTCAGCCAATGCCTACATGGCTGATATTACCAGCTTACAAGATCGCGTTAAAGGGATGGGCGCCATAGGTGCAGCAGGTAATATCGGCTCTATAATGGGTCCTGCGGTCGGTGGTTTACTGGCCAGTATTAGTTTGCTCACTCCCTTATATTTTTCTGTCGTTTTAACCTTGGCAGCCGCTTTTTTGGCGGTGTTTGTTTTACCAGAGTTACCCAAACCTCAAGTCATTAAAAAGCCACAGAAACTGAAGTACACCGATCCACGGATTTTCCCCTTAGTGATCGCAGGTGTTCTATTGTTTATGGGTTTTGCCATCGTGCAACAAACTATCGCGTTTCGCTTCCAAGATCAGTTAGGTTTGGATGGCACTCAAACCGCCAAAATTGTGGGCGTTAGTTTGATGTTTTCCGCTGCCGCAGCCCTCTTTGTGCAGTTGGTCGTGGTTCCGCGCCTCAAAGTCAGGCCTTTTGCCCTCTTGCGAATATCTATGCCGATGATGATGGTCGCTTTTGCGATGATGGCCCTAGGCCATACTCAAGAAATGTATATTTTAGCCATGTGCATACTAGGTTTAGGAATGGGATTAGCCGGGCCTGGCTTTATGGCCGGCGCGTCAGTTGCGGTGTCTTCTGAAGAGCAAGGTGCGGTAGCAGGTTTAGCCGGCGCCTGTCCACCACTTGGTTTTACCGTCGGCCCCTTGTTAGGTACCTATTTGTATTCGGTCGATGGCGCCTTACCTTATTGGTTTGCCTTTGCGAGTTACTTCTTTTTGTTCCTCTTTACCCTTAGGTATAGAAGCACTAAATAATCTGAAGTCGAAACAAAAGCAGCTTAAGTCACATTGCCTTTGTTTCGACTATCAAAGCTTAACCTAACGTTTACCAATACTCTGTGTATTGGTAACCCCCAGATTCACCTATTGACCAAAACGTTCAGCCGCAGCGGGTTTGTTCGCAATAATCGCTTCAATACGTTCAATAACATCTGGCGTTAGCTTACTCACCACATCCATTGCGCCTAAGTTATCTTCTAACTGTGATAAACGCGATGCACCTAAAATTACCGTACTGACATTGGGATTTTTTAAGCACCACGCAATGGATAAATGCGCCATGTTGATATCCAGCTCATTTGCTAACACGCTTAACTGGCGAATTTTCTCAAGTTTCTTTTTGCCGTCTTCACTGGTCCACAAATCACGTAACCATTCATAACCAGGTAGGGCTAAGCGGCTATCATCTGGAATCCCAGCATTGTATTTACCCGTCAGCAAACCGCTGGCCAGAGGCGACCAAATGGTGGTGCCCATGCCAAACTGCTCGTACAAGGGATTAAATTCGCCATCTACCTTATCGCGATGCAATAAATTATATTGGGGTTGCTCCATTGATGGCGCAGTCAAGTGCTCTTGCCTAGCAATAGCGTGTGCTTGGGTAATTTGTTGAGCTGACCATTCTGACGTACCCCAATACATGACCTTACCTTGCTGAATCAAGTTATGCATGGCGCGCACAGTCTCTTCAATCGGGGTATCAATATCTGGGCGATGACAAAAGTACAAATCTAAGTAATCAACCCGTAAGCGTTTTAATGCCGCATCACAGGCATCACGAACGTGCTTGGCACTAAGGCCTAACTGCATTTGTTTGTCTCCACCCCAAAACACTTTTGAAGACACGGCATAAGTATCGCGGGCTAAACCCAAAGCAGAAATGGCATCACCCATTATTTTTTCAGATTCGCCAGCTTCATAACCTTCAGCATTATCAAAAAAATTAATACCGCCATCGTATGCGGTTTTTAATAATGTCTTGGCATCAGTCATATCAACTTGCTTACCAAACGTTACCCAAGACCCGAGTGACAATGCCGACACTTTTAGCCCGGCTTTACCTAAACGACGATATTCCATTTTTTTACCTCTATATAATCTGTTGACCAAGGCAGTAAATGCTGGCCTTGATCGGTGAATGATGAGCAACAGGATACAATGTACTTCTATTTCAGGCTTTATTTTCTGCCCGACAATGCGAAAGCTAGTGACCAATTGCTCTTCAGAATGTGCCCCTTTAGGACTAAACCACTGCGTCATAGTTCAGAAAATAAGTGAATGTCTATTGATGTTGTGATGGCAAGGGTTTGACGAGCAGTAACTTTTCAGCAAAAAATGGATTAAGTCAATCCAGCCAGATATCAGTGCTCACTAGACTCGGTATTTTGCTTCAATGAGCTAGCACGATAGTGGCGCACCCGGCGAGATTCGAACTCACGACCTCTGCCTCCGGAGGGCAGCGCTCTATCCGGCTGAGCTACGGGTGCATTTTGATTTTCGGCTTAAATCACTGGGGATTTGAGCGAGGGCTGATTCTAAAGAAATATGTCACATTTTCCAGTGTTATTTAGTTTTATTCTTGTAGATTCTTTTTTGTTTGTCGTTTTAGGTCTTTCCTGTTGGATGAGTCCGCCATCTGTTTGTCATGTTTAACTGCTATTTTTCATGTGTTTGCGCAGTTGAGCAGCACGTGTCGGGCATTGACTGTCGAGCGTCGACCGCTGATCGAACTTTTAGTCATGTGCTATTGTCGCATTTACCGACTCAGACATTATTTCACAACACCTTAATTCACTAGGATAGCTTATGGTTACCAGAAGACAGTTTACGCTTGGGGCGAGCGCGTTGGCGTTTGGTGGTTTAACGGCAAGTTTTTTCGGCAAAGTGAATGCTACTGCATTTCAGCAAGCTATTGAGGCTTATGGCCCTTTACTGGCTGATACAAACAAGCTGTTAGATTTACCCGCGGGATTTAGCTACCAGATTATTTCTCAGTTAGGTGAAGAGATGGCTGATGGCTTTTCGGTGCCAGATAATGCTGATGGCATGGGCTGTTTTGCTCTGGATGATGAGCGTGTGGTGCTTATGCGCAATCATGAGTTAGTGCCTAAATATTTAGATGAGGCCGCTGCTAGTATCAAGCAGCATAAAAGCGCCTTGGCCTATGATCATACAAGCGAAGGAGTTGCTCTGCCTGGTGGCACCAGTAAGTTGGTTTACAACCTTAAAACACAAAAACTTGAAACGCAGTTTTTAACCTTAGTCGGCACTATTCGTAATTGTGCGGGAGGGACTACGCCTTGGAATTCGTGGTTAAGTTGTGAGGAGTCTGTATTAACGCCCAGTTCGGACTTAACTAAATCACACGGTTATATTTTTGAAGTGCCTGCCTCAGCGACTGGTTTAGTTGAGCCTGTGCCGTTAACCGCGATGGGGCGCTTTAATCATGAAGCGGCGGCGGTTGACCCGCGCACCGGCATTGTCTATCTCACAGAAGATCGCGCTGATAGTTTGTTTTACCGTTTTATTCCTCATGAACAGGGCAAATTGCATAAAGGCGGAAGGTTACAAGCCTTAGTAGTGAAAGCTCAAACCCGTTTTGATACACGCAATTGGGGAGAGGGTAAAATGCCCGTGCAACAGTGGCTTGAAACTGAGTGGATTGATTTAAGCGATCCCCAAAGCCCTGAAGATGATTTACGTCAACGGGGTTATAAAGATGGCGCAGCACTGTTTGCTCGAGGGGAGGGTATACACTGGGGCGAAAACGAGTTGTATTTTTGTTGTACCAATGGTGGCGCTAAGCAACTTGGCCAAGTCATGCGCTATCAGCCTTCAATTTATGAAGGTCAAGTAGGCGAGAGTAGTGCACCAGGGCGGCTACAGTTATTTTTGGAAAGTGCTGATCCAAGCTTATTTAACTTTGGTGACAATTTAACCGTCACGCCTTTTGGCCATCTTATGGTGTGCGAAGATCAATATACTAAAGTGGTGGATAATCATCTGCGTGGTGTTACACCGCAAGGACAGCCTTACAACTTTGCGCGTTTACATCTACAAACAGAATTAGCTGGCGCTTGTTTTTCACCGGATGGTTCAACTTTGTTTGTGAATATTTACTCACCTGCAAAGACTATTGCCATAAGTGGGCCATGGGGTAAGTTTAACGCGTAGTGTGATTTGAACTTAGTTTGAATTAAGGCGGGCCATCCCGCCTTTTTAGTTAAAGTATTTTAAAACAGCAGCCTTTGTCCTTGCTGGGGAATAATAATCTGCACACCTAGATCATTGGCTTCATCTAGTTGCTGTTTGATTATAGCTCTTGGCTCACTGCCTGTGGCCATGGTGTATTTAATATGGCTGATCACGACTTTTAAGTCTTTTAATGGTGTTTGGCCACCTACTTTTGCAGCGAAATTATGTAATTCTTGCATTAAATATTTAGGTGTGAGGTGGCCGAACAATAAATGGTCTGGGCGTTCGTTTTCAAAAGACGTTTCTATGATAATGCCGCGTAATGTTTTGTATTTAAGTTGCTTGGCCAAGACAGTCCAAATCTTATCGAGTTTGCCTTGTTTTTCCACACTATCTGGACCGGTGTCACCAAAATACACAAACAAATCATTGCCATGCTCGATCACAAATGCACTAGATTCAATGGGGTGGCTTAAGCTAAAAGCGCTGACACTCAGCTCGGTTTTATCCAGTGTTATGTTTTGTCCTAGGGGTAAATCGACCATGTGATATTGATTTAAGCGGGGTGCAATACCACGATCGCTAAAATTGGCCCAGGCTTTACCGTTAAAATAGGTGTCGCCAATCATCGTATTAACTGAGGCTAAAGCATAAAAATTTTTTTTGCTGTCTTCAGGTGAGGCAACCAGCATGCCGTTAACATGATCAAGGTGGGCATGACTGAGCAAATAGCCTTTAACATGATGGCGTAAAATCGTGCCAGCTAGGCCCCATTTATCATCCGTCACTAAGGGCAAATTATCAAAAGCGCCATATTGAATACTGTGATTAATGCCGTTTACCACTGTGCCTGCATCTAAGGCGATATAATTAGCTTCTTGCAAGGAACGCAGTAAAAAAGCGCTTAAGTTGCCGTCTTCAATGCCGCCACTATCACCGAGTACGATAAGTTCAAATACGGGCTCTGCATTTGCGTTACTTTGATTGTCTGCTTGTTTGGCTAAGCCTTGTATCGAAAAAAACAGCGATGTGACTAATAGCCAACTCGCTTTTTGTAGTATCTGTGGCATAACAATTCGCTTTTAATTATTGGCCAGGTTGCGCCATGCTTTGTTTAAACAGCGCTAAGGCTTGTAAATTATCTTGCTGAGACTCTTTGAGGCTCCCCATTAAACGCAGATCTTGTTGCCTATTGCCCAGTTTGATGGCTTTGCTCAGGGCTTTCTCAGCCAGTATCAGATCATTCGCGTTGTAAGCTAAGTGCCCTAGGGTGGACAGCAATTCAACGTTGTTTTCATCATTTTTAAGCCAACCTTCAAGCTTTTTAAGTCCCGCGCTAGGATTGGGTAATTTAATTTGTTTAAACAAAGGTAAAAGTAAAGGCTCTGGGGCAGTTCTTTGATGTTCTACTAAGGCTTGTTCTGCTTCGCTGTGCATGCCTTGGTCGATAAGTTGTTGAATGTACGCTGCCTGTTGCCCAGGATCTTTACGCACTGAACGAGGCGATGCCAGCCAACTTTCAATGAGTTTGCCACCGCCTTCTTTGCTGGCGATTTCAGCAAAGTTCCCTTTGCTCGCCTGTTGCATCATGCTGTCGTAATCAGGGCCTAAGGCTTTTTTCCAAGTAGGTAATTTGTCTTTTAATTCCTGCCATCTTCCTGCGTCAGCTAATGCTTGTGCCCATAGTTTGATGATGAGGGCTTGTTTGCTTTGTTTGTCGTTCAAGCCATTAATTAATTCAAGGGCCTTGTCAGCTTGACCTTGTTGCAAAGCATGACGGATAAGACATAAGTTGGCGGCCAATGATGAGCTTTCTATGGCGCTCGCTTTGCGCCATAGCACTTTGGCTTTTTGCGGCTCACCCAGTTGGATTTCTACTTGTGCTGCGGCTAGCAAGTTGATGCCATCAAAATCTTGGTCTTCGATTTTAGCCAAGGCTTCTTTCGCGGCTAAATAGTTATTCTCGGCTAAGGCGAGTAAACCTGCGGTAAAGGCTTTTTGTTTTTTACGTGAACCGAAACTACCAAACCAGGCTCGAGAGCCAGATGTGGCACTAAAGCTCAAGTTAAGTAGCCAATTGAAGACCAATAAAGCAATAAAAATGAGGATAAACGAAACGGCTAGAGACATGACGTTCATCTCAATGGCGTAACCAATAAATTCGATAAAGACGTAGCCTCTATCCTCAAATATCATGGCGCTGACCACGAGCAAGATCAGCAAGATAACAAAAACCATACAGATTCTAATAAAACTCTTCATATCAGTTATTTCCGTTGCTAAAACGCTTACCTAGACGCTTATCCATGGCATCTTGCATGGCACTGCTGGCCGCAAATTGCTGAGGATAGTTTGTTTCGATGTCGCTATTTAGCAGAGTTTGTAGGCTAGCAATAAATTGACTTACGTTTAGGAATTGTCCGTCAAAATGGGTGTTAACTAGCACTAAGGCATTGTTGATAGCATCCATAAACACCGGCCATTGTTCTTGTAATGCGGCGGTTTGTGCACTGAGTAAAGAAAATTTAAGTTGTTCTTTGACTAACCATCGTTGTTGCTCTGACATAAAAGGCTTAATGTCAGTGGTAATTTTTTTAACGCTAAAAAAGCCTGCTAATACATGGTTAATGCTATTGACTAAATTGTCATACCAGTCAGCATCATCGGTGGATAATGCCATTTCAGAGTTACTGTTTTCGGGTTTTTTGAAAAAAGTCAGTGGCAAGTTGTCGACTTGTTTGGTTAAGCCGCTGATATCCAGTGCAATTGCCGTGGTAGCAAGAGGATTAAGCTGTTGCAAGGTCGAAATATCGCTTGCCAACTTCTCGCGGACCACTAATAAGCTGGGTTCGGCCATATCCTGCAAGCGACTATCAGCCGCCTGCAACATCAATATTGCAGTATCTACATCATGTTCTAACCACAATTTACGGCCAGCGATATTCAGTAAATAATTGGCTTCTGCTAGCAACCAATCGGCTGGACGGCGGCCGGCAATTTCACTTACTTTGCTTAGATTACTGGCTATTTGCTGGTTGTTTTGTTGGATCGCGGCGCTTAAAACATCTAGGCGTTCTTGTTCGGCTAGGCTTTGTTGCTGCCAATCTTCTTTTACCAGTTGATTAGCCGCTATTGCATTGGCCAAGTCAGCTTGCTGTTTGGCAGCACTTGCCAGTTGGGTGGCTAACACAGACTCTTGTTGCGCAAAGAAACTTGTTTGTTGCTGTTGTTGGTTTTGCCAAAGCATCCAGCCCCAGTAAGCACCAGCGATAACAGCCCCCAGCAATAATAAATTGATGATGGTAAAAAACCACAAAAAGCCGGTTTTTGCTTTGCCTGCAGGGTGAGCAGGCTCGACTTTATTGGTGTTAGTTGATTTTGGCATGGCTTTGTTGCCCATGACCTTTTCTTGCGTGGCTGACTCGCTGGCTTTGCTGGCAGACCCCGACGTTCCTGAATTAGTATTCTTCTGGGCAGACTGAGTAAGTTGTTTTTCTAAGTCTTCCAACATTTTCTGGTCTTTTGCACTCAGGTTATCTTGATTATCTGCCATTTATTACTCCAAAAAAATTCAGCCACAGCTTAAAAGCTGCCTATGGTCCGTTTTGCACTATGGATAAGCGCTTGATCGCTGGCGTTATCGCTAATGTGTATTTGCGTTATGCCATGTTGTTGTGCAATTTCGGCAGTACGTTGACTGACTACTATCCAAAGTTTAGTCTTTAGCCAGTTAGCTGCATAGTGTTTAAATGCTGCGTCTATTACTTCGCCACTCGTGGCGATAATGCATTGTATTTGTTCAGCATGCCATTGGCGAGTACAAAAGGGGCTCGGCAAGCTAACTCTTTTGTACAAAGCCCATTCCCTGACTATGGCTCCGCGCTCGCTTAGTGTTTCAGCCAGTAACTCGCGCCCGCCGTAACCTTTGACAATAATAATCTGTTTGTTTGTTACTTTAGCCAGCTGCGGCAAACTTAGCAGGCCTTCCGAACGCGCTTCAATGGGGACAATGGCATTGAGGCCTGCATGAGTAAGAATATCAGCGGTGCTTTGTCCGACAGCAAAAAACTGTATTTGCGTTGGCCACAATGCTTGGTAAAGCACACATTGTTCAGCGGCCACAGTGCTGGTTACAATAATTAAGGTCTCAGCCACTACTTGGCTAATTTTTTGCGGTAGTGCTTGTATGGCGAGTGGATCGAGTTGGGTATCAATTAGGCCGCACGCAATAGCATCTATGCCAGCTTTTTCAAAGGCTTGAACACTGCTAAGGCATTTAGCTTGCGGCCGAAAAATCAAAAAGCTCATATTTAGTCTGGTTGATGCAGGGCGTTTAAGATCTCTGCAGCCCCTTGCTCTAACAAACGTTGCGCAATCTGTTGTCCCAAACTAACCGCTTCGCTTAAAGGCCCACTAGCACTGGCTTGTAACATGGTCACACCATCTAGAGAGCCGACTAATCCACGCAGATGCAAAGTATCGTTGATGATTTCAGCAAAACTACCAATCGGTACTTGGCAACCACCATTAAGTTTTGCATTCATGGCTCGCTCAGCCGATACGCGGGTGGCGGTTTCACTGTGATTCAGAGGGGCAAGCAGCGCAATCAATTCATGATCATCATTACGACATTCGATGCCAACGGCACCTTGCCCCACAGCAGGTAAACTGATTTCGGCAGGTATCTGTTGTTTGATACGTGCTTGCATATCGAGTCTAATCAAACCGGCAGCGGCTAAAATGATGGCGTCATAGCCACCGGCATCTAGTTTAGCCAAACGGGTATTCACATTACCGCGTAAGTCTTTAATGACCAAATCTGGGCGTAATTTACGCAATTGGCATTGGCGGCGTAAACTCGAGGTACCGACAACCGCATTAAGCGGCAAGTCAGCCAGCTGAGCAAAGTGATTGGATACAAAGGCATCAAAGGGATTTTCCCGTTCGCAAATCGCATGTAAGCCAAAACCATCCGGAAATTCAACTGGCACATCTTTCATTGAATGCACCGCAATATCGGCTCTACCTTCAGCCATGGCAACTTCAAGCTCTTTGATAAATAGGCCTTTTCCACCAATTTTAGCTAGGGGGGTATCCAAAATCCTGTCGCCTTGGGTGCTCATGGGTACTAACTCAATTAGAATTCCACAGTGAGCGGCTTCTAGTTGTGCTTTTACAAACTCAGCTTGCCATAAGGCGAGGGCACTTTTGCGAGTGGCAATGCGGATAACGCGTTGTGTCATGATTGTCCTTGTTAGGCGGTGGTGATTATAGCGACCGCTTTGTCTAGCGCTAAGGCTAATTGAAACTATGCTGTAAAGTTTACCAAAAGCTAGTGCAAAGTTAAGGCTAATTTGGTTTTAGTCTGAATAAGATAGTTATTACTTGTTCATTGGCAGCCTAGCTTGTTCAATGGATATGTGAATTTTTTGCAGTGTTGCCTGTATGAACTGACTATTTTGCGCTAACCATTGATTTAATTGCTGCTTAATGCCCAAGCTGTCAAGCTAATCATTAACCAGGGTTATATCCATATACACTCCGTCCACTAAGCCGTTTACCAAGTGTTTGATCAGCACTCCTTTAGCAGTAAACTGCCAATACCATGGCTAATCACAATAGGTCTAATAGACAAGGCCTCAAGTTTGACGAACTTACTGTGAGAATAAGCAAGGGCATAAAAACCGACAATCTGGTGGCTACTTATAGCGACTGCTTTGGCAAAAAAATAGTGCTTTGATTCGAGTTGTTGAGATGTATAGGTGAGTTCCCCTTGGCATTGTTGTAAAAAAGTTTGGTCATATCACCAGTCGCCTTTTGCTCTTAGCACCAATTGACTTAAACATTCTGCATCTTTAGGTAGAGCGGTTTTTAGTGCCACCGCAGGGACCATGAATTAAGGCTCTTGTACCACGGTAAAGTCAGAGCTAAGTAGCAGTTTATCCTCTTGCCAAACTTGGACTTGCCACGCGCCTGACCAATAACTTGGGATCATTTTACTTGAATAGGTTCGCCAGTTGTCGCTACCAATATTCAAGGTTACAAGGGCTTTTTCTTGGCCTTGGTAAAACCAACGATGGGTAATTTGGGTATTCGCTAAGTCGGTAATTTGGGTAAAGAAAAAAACTTTTTTAAGTTCACCTGCTTCAACCATAACGTTAGCAGCATAGTCGCCAATAGGTTCCCGTTGCTCTATAGATTCGGCTAATTGATGACGCACCACGTTTGCCATACTGTTACTTGAAAATAGTAAGGTGTTGAGCACCAAAGCTAATACGACTGTCTTTCTCATCTGTTATTCCTAATGTTGAAGTTGCAACCTTGTGGAAAATTACGCAGATTACTTTGCGCTATTTTAAGCCATAAAAAAAGCCTAGTTGAGTAGGCTTTTGTCGTTCAAATGAAAATTTCAATGGCTTACTTAAATCCCGTTTAAGCTAAACGTCGTTGTAACCACGCAGAAATATCCTTGAGCTCTTGTACACAAACATTGTGTTGCATCGGATATTCATGCCATTCAACGGGGTAATGATTACTTTCTAATACTTGGCGCGCGGCATTGCCCATTATCAAGGGTACTACATCATCTTGTTGGCCATGAGCAACAAATATAGCGGTGCTTTTATTGGCATCGTGAGCTTCGTTAATTAGCTTTTCAGGTTCACTCATGTAACTTGAAAGCGACATAATACCGGCTAATTTACGTGCTATACGCGTACCTAAATGTAAGGCGATAACTCCACCTTGAGAAAAACCGGCTAGGACAATTTTGTCAGCAGGAATGCCCTTGGCTATTTCACTTTTAATAAGCTGCTCAACCATGGCTGCTGATTCCAAAACACCCTTACTATCAGCACGATTATTAAAATCCAAGCTGGTAATGTCGTACCAAGCACGCATTTTCATGCCGTTATTGATAGTAACAGGACGCACCGGCGCATGGGGGAAAATAAACCGAATGGCCAGTTCTTCGGGCAGTTTAAGCTCAGGCACAATGGGGGCAAAACCATTGCCTGAGTCGCCTAAACCGTGCAGCCAAATGACCACCGCTTTGGGCGTGGTTAGCGGATTAACTTCGACAAAAGGTAAGGCGGGTAAATTCATCTACTGGTCTCGCTATACTTTACTAAAAGTGACGGTTTGACCCGCTTGTTTACTGGCCGCATCGTTTAAGAATGACCAAAACTCTACACCAGTGCGCTCATCAATCCATAGACCATCTTTGAAGTTAAAATGATGACCGTTGAATTTTGTCGCAACCCACAACTGCAGTAAAGGTGGTTGTTTATTGATAATAATTTTGCTGCCATTGGTGAAAATCATCGTCAGAATACTGCTGGCTGATTCATAATCAATATCTGCCCCACAGTCGTCTAGCATTTCTTCAATGTCGATCAACAGATCGTCAACCATTTGATGATATTGGCTTTCGTTCATAAGGCTTCCTAATAATTTATAAGAGCTGCTGCAGTCCATCTAATGGCTTCAGTCGCTAGGGATTTATCGACATTATGCTAACATTGCTCTTAATCGCCGACACTTATTTATTGAAACTAAAATATTATGGCCCATACCTTAGGTAATTTATTTATTTTGGCTGCCCCTTCTGGTGCAGGAAAATCGAGTTTAATCAAAGCTTTACTGCAAAAGCACAGTGAAACAGGCTTGCATAATAATGCCATGCAAGTATCAGTTTCACATACTACGCGTGCCCCCAGACCGGGTGAGATTAATGGTATCCATTATCATTTTGTCAGCCGAGAGGAATTTCAAGCGTTGATCAAACAAGATGCGTTTTTTGAGTGTGCTGAGGTCTTTGCACATTATTACGGCACGTCTAAAATAGTCATTGAGCAAACCCTGCGCCAAGGCATTGATGTGTTTTTGGATATTGATTGGCAAGGCGCTCGCCAAGTTAAAGCGCAAATCCCTGATACGGCAACGATATTTGTCGCACCTCCGTCACAAGAAGAATTGTTGCGCCGTTTGACTGAGCGTGGACAAGATTCAACAGAGGTCATTACAAAACGCATGCAACAAGCGGTGGCAGAGATTTCTCACTACCATGAGTTTGACTATATTGTAGTTAATGATGATTTTGAGGCAGCCTTAGCTGAGCTGGATTCCATCGTAACATCTCGCCGTTTAAGAAAAGAAAAACAGATTATTCGCCATCAGCAGCTATTTATTGATCTTTTACGGGAATAATTGCCCAACAATGATCAAATCACTTTTAATACCTGCCGGAAAAAAGTACACTATGCGACCTTTTTTTCAATCAACACTAAACGGATATCATCATGGCTCGCGTAACAGTTGAAGATGCTGTAAATAAAATTGGCAATCGATTTGATTTGGTTTTGGTGGCAGCTCGCCGTGCTCGTCAAATCGCAATTGAAGGAAAAGAACCTTTAGTACCCAGAGGTACAGACAAGCCAACAGTAATAGCCTTGCGTGAAATAGAACAAGGTTTAGTTAATGCCCAAACGCTTGCAGAGCAGAGTGTACGTGACCAACATGAACAAGACCGTGTAGAATTTGCATCGGTTGCAAACATCCTTTCTGAACATTAATTCAATTTTATTATAGCTAGGCTAAACATCTTCTGTGTTTAGCCGTTGGCTTGTCGACAAAATCCCCGTATTCTTGGTGAATTCTTTACTGACTAAAAGCGTAATCCGTGTATCTGTTTGAGGGTTTAAAACACAAACTTGAAGCCTATCTGCCTACTGAAAAAGTGGTGGATATTCAGCGAGCGTTTTTGGTAGCGCGCGACGCCCATAGTGGCCAAATGCGTTCCAGTGGCGACCCTTATATTACGCATCCTGTGGCAGTTGCCGGTATTTTGGCCGATATGCGCCTTGATTACGAAACGATCATGGCGGCCTTATTACATGATGTCATTGAAGATACCCACCACAACAAAGATGACTTAAGTGCCCAGTTTGGTCAAACGGTGGGTGAATTGGTTGAGGGTGTGAGTAAACTCGATAAAATTCAATTTAGTAGCACCAAAGAAGCCCAAGCAGAAAACTTTCGCAAAATGATCATGGCCATGGTCAAAGACATACGAGTTATTTTGATTAAATTGGCCGACCGTACCCACAATATGCGGACATTGGGCGCATTACGCCCTGATAAACGCCGTCGAATTGCCCGCGAAACTCTCGAAATTTATGCGCCTATCGCCCATCGACTCGGTATCCACGATATAAAAAATGAGTTAGAAGATTTAGGTTTTGAGGCGATGTACCCCATGCGCTATCGCGCCTTGAAAGGGGCAGTAAAGCAGGCTCGTGGTAATCGTAAAGAAGTAATTGAAAACACTCGCAAAGAAGTTGAGTCGCGATTGGCCGCTGCCGGTTTTGCCGCCAGTGCTAGCGGGCGAGAAAAACATTTGTACTCCATTTATCGAAAAATGAAGAACAAAGAATTGATGTTTAATGAAGTAATGGACATCTACGCTTTTAGAGTGGTGGTTGATACGGTTGATCATTGTTACCGTGCCCTTGGCGCTATGCATGGTTTGTACAAACCGATTGAAAGTCGTTTTAAAGATTATATTGCGATCCCGCGCACTAATGGCTATCAATCTTTGCACACTTCGTTGATTGGTCCCCATGGTATTCCTGTGGAAATTCAAATTCGTACCCATGCCATGGATCAAATGGCTGATATAGGGGTCGCGGCACATTGGTTATATAAAGATTCAGATGACGTTAACGACACCACCGCTCAAGTAAGAGCTCGTAAGTGGATGCAATCGCTAATAGAGCTGCAGCAAAGTGCCAGTTCATCTTTTGAATTTATTGAAAATGTTAAAACCGACCTTTTCCCTGATGAGATTTATGTTTTTACCCCCGACGGTCGGATTATCGAACTGCCCATGGGCGCCACTGCCGTTGATTTCGCTTATGCGGTGCATACCGATGTGGGTAATTCATGTGTGGGTGTTAAAGTTGAGCGACGTACTTTTTCTTTGAGTAAACCGCTGGAAACAGGCCAAACCGTAGAAATAATTACCTCACCGAGAGCCAAGCCCAATGCTAACTGGCTTAATTTTGTGGTCAGCGCCAGAGCACGCTCGCATATCCGTCAATATCTTAAAAGTCAGCGCTCCGAAGAAGCTCTCATCATGGGTAATCGTTTATTACGTCATGCCTTGGGCATGGTTAAATTAGACGAAATTCCACAAGCCGATGTCGACCGTGTAGTCAGTGAAACTAAACACAAAGATTTTGATGCCTTATTGGCTGATATTGGTCTGGGTAATGAATTAAGTGCAATTGTCGCGCGGCGTTTATTGGGGGATTCTCCGCAGTTATCCGATAAACAACTCAAAGTCGCGATTAGAGGTACAGAAGGTTTATTAGTATCTTATTCCCGCTGTTGTCATCCCATCCCTGGCGATCAAATAGTGGCTATATTAAGTCCCGGTCGGGGCATGGTTATTCATCAGCATGGTTGCAGTAATATTCGTAAACTAAGTAGAGAAGAGCCGCAGCGTGTATTGGTGATGCAATGGGATAATAATGTCAGTGGTGAGTTTAATGCGGCGTTGCGCATTGAATTGATTAATCATCAAGGCACTCTTGCAACACTGACTAATACTGTGGCAAGTTGTGGTTCTAATATTATTGGTCTACAAACCGAAGAAAAAGAAAGTAATATCTATTACATAGATATTGAGTTAACAATCAAAAACCGAGTGCAATTGGCTAATGTCATGCGCAAAATTCGGATCATGCCAGAAGTCCAACGCGTTTCGCGACACAGTCAAAGTAGACAAAATAAGTCGCCGAACGTTTAATTAAATAAGGGTTAACATGTCAAAGTCTGTAATTCATACTGATCAGGCGCCAAAAGCTATTGGCACCTATAGTCAAGCGATTAAAAGTGGCACTACTGTGTATTTGTCTGGTCAAATTCCTTTGGTACCAGAAACCATGGAAATGGTATCAGAAGATTTCACTGAGCAAGCTCATCAAGTGTTTAAGAATATTAAAGCGGTATGTAAAGCAGCCGAGGGATCTACTGATGATCTCGCCAAGGTGAATATTTACCTAACTGATTTAAGCAAGTTTGCTACGGTAAATGAAGTGATGAGTCAGTATTTTAAACAGCCATACCCAGCCCGAGCTGCAGTGCAAGTGAGTGCCTTACCACGTGGTGCACAAATTGAAATAGATGGTGTAATGGAGTTACCTGAGTAAGCATCCATGTCTATCCGCTCTAAAAGGAATGAAGCGGCCTACACCACAATGTCGGCCGAACGTTACCAGCGCATCTCTACTTTTGCTGACCTGCGCCAAGCAAATTTAACCGTTTGTTTAGAGCAAGTGCACAAACCCCACAATGTCTCTGCGGTATTACGTAGTTGTGACGCTGTGGGTGTGCATACCGTGCACGCTGTTTCACGGGATGAACATCTTATGCGCAAAGATACGGCCATGGGTGCTGAAGATTGGGTGTTTACCCAACGACACTCCTCGATTGAAAACGCAGTGGCACATTTTCATCAGCAAAATATGCAAGTACTCGTTACCCATTTAGCCGACGATGCGGTTGATTTTCGTGAGATTGATTATACCCAACCCACTGCCATACTGCTGGGTCAAGAAAAGTTTGGTGCCACGCCCAAAGCCCTAGCTCTAGCCGACAAAAAAGTCATTATTCCTATGGTTGGCATGGTGCAATCCCTCAATGTATCAGTGGCAGCTGCTTTAATATTATATGAAGCGCAGCGCCAACGTCAGCAAGCTGGCCTCTATAATACTTGTCAACTAAACCACGAACAGCGACAGTTATTGTTGTTTAAAGGCGGCTTTCCGCGGCTATATGCTTTGTGTGAACGCAAAGGAATTAATAACCCACCAATTGATGCTGACGGTAAAATAGTGGCTGATGAAAGTTGGTGGCAAAAAGTCCAGTTTACCTCTCAATAATTCAGTCTGCGTGTTTAAATAACTTGCCAATAAATGTTTAGAATAAGCACTAAACTTTTTTAGTATTGCCTACGTATAGTACAAAATATTTTTTTTGGTTTGCTTTTTATAAATTTTAAGTTATTGATTTTAATGGATTATTATTTATTTATTTTATGATCAAAGCGTCGTTTTCGCCGGTATTAATCAGGGTATCAACAAATGTAGTTACCACATCCCTTGGATGTGAATAGCGTGCTTATAAACGACTTAGATTAATCTGAATAAAATAAGGAATATTATGAAAAATACACTCGTTAAATTTGTTTCAATTGGAGTTATGTCACTGTCATTACTGGCTGCACCAGTATTCGCCAATCATCATGGTGAAGCGAAAATGGATATTGTAGAAACAGCTGCCAGCAATCCAGCTTTTAGTACGCTAGTCGCGGCAGTAAAAGCAGCAGGGCTAGTGGAAACATTGCAAAGTAAAGGTCCATTCACTGTATTTGCACCGACCAACGATGCTTTTGCTAAACTACCTGCGGGCACTGTAGAGAGCCTATTGAAGCCAGAAAATAAAGACAAGTTAGTCGCGATTTTGACTTATCACGTTGTGGCTGGTGAAGTGTATGCCAAAGACGTAGTAAAACTCACTGAAGCTAAGTCAGTAGAAGGTAGCAATATCATGATTAAAGTCACAGATGGCAAGGTCATGGTAAATAATGCCAATGTGGTACAAACAGACTTAAAGACCAAAAATGGCGTTATTCACGTTATAGACACAGTCATAATGCCGAATTAATAGCGCCACAGATTTTAGATTACAAGAAGGGCTGTCAGATGTGACAGCCCTTTTTTAATTTACGCTGGGTGGTTTTGGCTGAGTTTGTATAAAATGCCCTAACATGAAAAATTTTGAAAGTATTAAGCTCAAGCAAAGGTCTAGACTACTGAATTTATTTATCACTTAGAGCTACCTATGAAACAACTATTATTAGCCTTTTTTATTTTTGTGAGCTTAGGCTTAACCTCACCGGCCTCAGAAGCTTTTGATCGTACTCAAGTTGCCGATGATGCGGCCAATGTGAGTCCCTTATTGATTGGTCAAAGTGCACCTAATACTACCTTGCAAACTGTTGATGGCGCGCCCGTAAGTTTTAAAGCATTAACCTTAGAAAAACCAACGGTGGTAATTTTTTATCGCGGTGGCTGGTGCCCTTATTGCAATCGTCAATTGGCAGGCCTGAAAGATATTGAAGGCCAACTAGATGCCTTAGGTTATCAAATACTGGCGATTTCACCTGAAACACCCACGCAGTTGCAGGCGCAAAAATTACAAGAGAAATTCACAGTGCGTTTGTTGTCAGATTCAGCTCTAAACACAATCAAAGGTTTTGGCATTGCTTTTTATGTGGATGAGCAAACTACCAGTAAATATAAAACCAGCTGGGACATCGATTTAAATCAACAAGATACCAGTGGTAAAGCGGTGTTACCGGCCCCGGCGGTATTTATATTGGATACCAAAGGTAAGGTGAAATTTAGTTTTGTTAATCCTGACTTTAAAGAGCGTTTGTCACCGGAGCTGCTCTTGTCTGCAGCCAGCTTAGTCTTGTAGTCGCAATGGTATTGCTTGCTTCATAGGCTTAATTCTCTGACTATAGACTCTCAGAACATCTGAGCTATAGTTGGAGAGTGTGATGAAATTCCTATCTATCAAATTCTTGTTTTTATTTTCTTTATCTTGTTTGGCTGCAAATGCTAAAAACGCGGTAAATGAGAGCATGATCGCCTCATCGGCTGAGCAAGTTAGGCCATTGATGAATGGCCAATTTATACCTGATGTCATATTACAAACGGATTTTGGTAAAGATATTAGTTTGCGCGCCTTGATCGAAAGTAAACCCAGTATTGTGATTTTTTATCGTGGAGGCTGGTGTCCCTATTGTAATCGGCAAATGCAGGGTTTGATTGAAGTTGAACAGCGTATTCGTGACTTAGGTTACCAAATCATTGCCATCTCACCCGATACCCCTCAACGTTTGCAAGCACAGCGCACTAGCAGTGAATTTGAAGTAATTCGTTTAGCTGATAATACACTGCAGGCTATTAGTGCCTTTGGTTTAGGCTATTTTTTAAGTGATGATGTTGCCGATGACTATCGAGATAAATTGGGAGCCAATTTGACCACCTTGCAGGGCACCAACAAAGTAGTGCTGCCCGTACCCGCTGCATATGTGTTCGATACCAGTGGTTTGGTACAATTTCAGTATGTTAATCCTAATTTTCGGGTAAGAGTTTCGCCGCAATTGTTGTATTATGCCGCTCAAATTGCTAAATGATCGCTTTTAATAGTGTGTTAATTTTATAAGGAATTCATGCGCGGCCTAGCCTTTACACTGGTATCTGAGCTTAAAGGGGTCGGAGCCAAAGTAGCAGAAAATTTAGCTAAGCTAGGGATAGTGAATGTGCAGGATTTGCTGTTCCATTTACCCCATCGCTACGAAGACCGTACGCGTATTTATCCAATCGCTGACTTACAACCCCATTTGTCGACCAATGTACAGGGCGAGATCATGTCTTGTGAGGTGCAGTTTGGGCGTAAGCGCATGTTAATTGTGCGAGTGAGTGACGGCACGGCTACCTTAACTTTACGATTTTTTCATTTTAGTGCAGCGCAAAAAAATAACTTAGAAGTAGGCAAGACCCTGCGCTGTTTCGGTGAAGTCAAAGCTGGCAAGTTTGGTTTTGAAATCATGCATCCGGAATATAAGCTGGTTAATTTGGATAGTCCTAGCCCAGTACAAGAATCTCTGACACCAGTTTACCCAGCAACCGATGGCATTAAACAAATCACCTTACGTAATCTTACTGAGCAAGCTTTAAATTTACTGCATAAAGGTGGTCTGGCAGAATTATTTCCTGAGGGTTTGTATGCTCAGCAAATCAGCCTGGTGGATGCCCTGCAGCTAGTCCATCGCCCGCCGCCTGATGTCACATTAACTTTACTCGACGAGGGTAAACATCCGGCGCAACAGCGCTTAGTGATTGAAGAATTGCTCGCTCATCATCTCAGTGTGTTACAAGTGCGCGCGCAAAGTCAGCAACATCAAAGTTTTGTGATTAAGCCCGGCAAAGCCCTGCTTAAAAAATTCTTGGCCAATTTGCCCTTTACCCCAACGGGGGCGCAAAGTCGGGTATTAAAAGAAATTCAGCAAGATATGCAGGTTAATCGCCCAATGATGCGTTTAGTGCAAGGCGATGTTGGCTCAGGTAAAACCTTAGTGGCGGTAATGGCAGCTTTATCGGCTATTGATGCAGGCTTTCAGGTGGCGTTAATGGCGCCGACAGAATTGCTGGCTGAACAACATGCCAATAATTTTCGTCAATGGCTTGCCCCTTTAGGCATTGAAGTGGGCTGGCTAGCTGGAAAAATGAAGGCAAAAGTAAGGGAGCAAGCACTCACTGCATTGCAATCTGGCGAGATTCAAATGTTAGTCGGCACCCATGCTATTTTTCAAGAAAAGGTCAATTTTGCTAATCTGGCTTTGGTCATCGTGGATGAACAACATCGCTTTGGTGTTCAGCAACGTTTAGCCTTGCGCGAAAAAGGTGAGTCACAGGGGCGTTTTCCGCATCAACTGATTATGACAGCAACTCCTATTCCGCGTACCTTAGCCATGACTGCCTATGCCGACTTAGATACCTCAATTATTGATGAATTGCCGCCCGGTCGTACTCCAGTTAAAACCGTAGTGCTACCTGATACCCGTCGTGATGAAGTCATGCTAAGGGTACGTAATGCGGTAGTAGAGCAGAATCGGCAGACCTATTGGGTATGTACCTTAATTGAAGAGTCAGAATTTTTACAAAGTCAGGCGGCTGAAGATACCGCGGTGATCCTAACCACGGCCTTGCCTGAACTCAAGGTAGGCTTAGTGCACGGCCGCTTAAAAGCGGTCGAAAAACAGCAGATTATGGCTGAGTTTAAAGCCGGCAATTTAGACTTATTAGTGGCCACTACGGTTATCGAAGTGGGTGTCGATGTACCAAACGCCAGTTTAATGATCATCGAAAACCCAGAACGTTTAGGCTTAGCCCAGTTACACCAATTGCGCGGCCGCGTGGGACGGGGCTCAGTAGAGAGTCATTGTGTATTAATGTATCAAAGTCCTTTGTCTAAAACGGCCAGTAAACGCTTAGCCGTGCTTCGTGAATCTAATGACGGCTTTTATATCGCTCAGCAAGACTTAGAAATTCGTGGGCCCGGAGAGTTACTTGGTACCAAACAAACGGGCTTGGCTGATTTAAAAATTGCTGATCTCATTCGCGACGCTGAATTGATCCCGCAAGTGCAATCCATGGCTCAGCACCTTGTACAAAACTATCCCGCCAACGCCCAAGGTATTATTAATCGTTGGTTAGCACACAAAGAACATTATGGTCATGCTTGATTTACCACAATCACCTTATGCGATTCCTCTTACTGTGCAGCCTAATGCCAGTGAGGCCCTGCGCGAAAAGGCAAAAAAAACTGCTGAGCAATGGGGTTTACCTTTTGTTGAAAGTACTCGCCAAGGTTTAGTGCTGTTACAAAGCGAACAGCACCTAGCCCTAAAACAATTAGATGAGCCGAAAGTGGGCGAAGTCTGTGTCGACTTTGCCTCAGAAGCACTGACATTTCGGCGTTTACATGGTGGTGGTAAAAAAGAAGCCATTGCTAAAGCAGTAGGCTTAAAAGGCCAAACGTCATTGCGCATAGTAGATGCGACAGCAGGCTTAGGTCGTGATGCCTTTGTATTGGCAAGCCTAGGATGCCAAATGCAACTTATTGAACGCTCACCTGTGGTAGCGGCTTTGCTCGCAGACGGTTTACACAGAGCCTCATTCAACCCTGAACTCGCTGCGTGGTTGCCACAACGCATGGTATTAATCCATGGCATTGCCGTTGAAATTATGACGAGTTGGCAAGCCGAACGGCCCGATGTGGTTTACCTCGATCCGATGTTTCCCCATCGTAAAAAGTCAGCCGCAGTTAAAAAAGAAATGCGTTTATTTCAGCAATTGCTTGGCCCAGACGAAGATGCTGATGCTCTACTGGCTCCCGCATTAGCGCTAGCGGTAAAGCGAGTCGTGGTGAAACGCCCAGCAGGTGCATCTTATTTAGCCGATCGAAAACCACAAATCGAAATGCAGGGCAAAGCCAACCGCTTTGATGTTTATCTAACCGCTATTTAGCCAGAAAGAAAATCTGGGGTCAGAGTAAACTTTTGCTTAATTTGCACTCATCCCTTCTTAACCCGGCATTGACCCTAACGATGTTTTATTAGTATTTTACGATGGTTTTAATAAAAAGGGGGCTGCAATGATAGTAAGTAACGTGAGTGTACTGGTTGTCGATTACGACCGTGCCATTGACTTTTTTATCAATAAATTAGGCTTTGTCCTGCTATGTGATGTGCCTGTTACTGCAGAACAGCGTTGGGTACGTGTTGCTCCTAGAGCCGCTGTATTAGAGACTGATGAATCAGCGAACGTCGCATCGGGTGCCGTCGCATCGGGTGCCGTCGCATCGGGTGCCGTCGCATCGGGTGCCGTCGCACCGGCGACTGCATTAGTCTTAACCAAAGCGACTGAACAACAAACAGCACTCGTGGGCAAACAAGCCGGCGATGGTGTGTTTCTTTTTTTACAAAGCGATGATTTTTGGCAAGATTATCAAAGGATGAAAACGCTAGGGGTCGATTTTTTAGAAGAGCCCAGAGAAGAAGTCTATGCATCGGTAGTCATTTTTCGTGATTGCGAAGGCAACAAGTGGGATTTATTACAAGCAAAATCAGTGGCCTAGCCACTTAATTATTAATGGAGAATACTATGCTTAAAGTCGGCGATACCTTACCTGAAGTGACCTTCAGTTTACGCAAAGATGGCATTAGCTCTAATCCCAGTACGGCAGATATTTTTGCGGGTAAAAAAATAGTGTTATTTGCTGTGCCTGGCGCTTTTACCCCAACTTGCTCAGAATCTCATTTACCCGGTTATGTCACTTTGGTGGATAAGTTTAAAGCCAAGGGTGTTGATGCCATTGTGTGTACGTCGGTGAATGATGCTTTTGTGATGAGTGCTTGGGGTGATACCCATAATGCAGAGCATTTGGTTATGTTGGCAGACGGCGGTGCTGATTTTGCTAAGGCCACGGGCATGACAAAAGAAACGGCTACCTTTGGTGGCACACGCTCTGTGCGTTACGCCATGTTGGTGGATGATGGTGTGATTAAAGTCTTGAATGTAGAAGCACCAGGTAAGTTTGCAGTTAGTGATGCAGAAACCATGTTGGCAGTGTGTTAAACACAAAAATACTTACGTAGTTTGTTAAAGGGCGAGTGTTAACTCCAACACTCGCCTTTATTATTTATTTATTCTTGGTTTGAATCACGCTGGCTTTTTTCCAGTAACCTTGTTCACCGAGTTTTTGCCACGCCCATTTAATCCAATTGATTAAGGCAAAACTTAACCAAATGACCCACACAAACATGAGCCCTTTGTAAATCCAAAGTGGCACACTGAATACGGAAATGTCGGGCAGCATGCCTTGGCTTTGATCGGCAAACCATCTGAGCTTATAGTCAGAAGAATAATTACCTTCTATGCCCATGCTTGGAGAGCCAAGTAAACTCATTGGTACGATGGCAATCAGCGATATAACAGTGATGATAGACCACGTATAAAGTCCGACTTGGATTAAATTATAGTTGCCAACGCTCATCTTACTACTGCGATATTGACTGGCGGTAATTGCCGCAAACCATACCACCATCATCATTAAAATTGTCCAGTTATTTAAACTTAAACCAAGGCCTAATATGATCCAACTAACAGCGCTTAAAGGCGAAAAGGTGAGGCGCGACAACATCAAGGCAACTAAAATAAACGTGAATAACTCGCCCCAATACAATACAGCGGGACCGAGGGTAGGGCCACTGGTCCATAGTACCCAGCGTTGCCTGTCGACATTGATATTGGTCGTTATATTGCTGACTGGCGCATTTAACTCAAATACAGGAGAGTGCATATAACTTGTTGTCTCAGCATTAGCACGCATCGCTAGCCTGATATTATGCAGACCCGGATAAATGGGTATGCTCAAGGCATTTGCTGAACGGGTTAAGTTAATCACTTTATTATCAATCATCACTTCATTAAGTTGAAAATCAGCTGGCAGGGTAATTTGATGTTCGCCACCTCGTGTGCTGCGATATTGCATATCAAGTTGCACTGTAGAAGTTCGACTACCTTGTTCAATATTTAATTCTACCCGATCAAAGGCAATCACTTGCCCTTCAGCTGCGGTTGGCCGTTCCAGTTCCACTTGCAAGGATTCACCAGGATAGGGGTAAAAGTGAAAGGCATAATAATCATCAGCCGATTGTTGCTCCAATACCAGTGGCACACCTTGCATAGTGGCGTGCCAAGCTGGGCTGACAGTCAACGACCAATGTTCAATGATAGGAAGCTCGTCACTGGCTTGCATATTTAAAGAGGCACTTCGTTGTAAGGTCGAACGCCATTGCATGCTTTGCTCACCAGCAGGAATGGTTACCTGAACGCTATTATCTTTAACGCTTATCGCTGAACTGATAATTGCCTCACCTGGTAGGGTGGGTATTGACAAAGAAATAGAACCTTGCGCAGGAGCGATACGCTCAACTAAAGTGGTAATCCGCCAGCTCTGGTCAAAAGAAATCTCTCTGAATACCTTGACTAGAGGTTGTTGGTTATAACGAGACCTTGCCTGGCTTTCTTCTTCTGGCTGTATTTGCGTATTCAAAAAAGTGAGGGCATTGCCACTTAATTGATTACCTTGTAGACCTATTACTTGCCAATCTTCATTAGGCGATACCTCGACATATTTAGGGAGCTCTTTAAATTCTAGCTGGAGTTCATCTGCCCCAATAAGCTGCCCGATAACACTCAGTTCAGAGACGCCTTTTTCAATGGGTACATATATCCAATTATCGACTTTAAATAGACCTGGTAAGGCCTTCTCGTTTAGTTGAATCTTTTCCGCCCGCCAAAACTCAGAGCGAGGTAAGGCTACTGCGGTGGCGCTGACAGCATGCAGGGTGAAGGTTAATTCGAGTTTGTTATTGGCCGCTATTACGTTTAAACGACTAATAGTGGCACATTGTGGGGCACAATCAGGCGCCTTTAACATTCTATTACTGAGCTCTTTCAACAAAGATTGATCGGGAAAGTCGGCTGCGTGTAAATCCGGTGCATATGTTGGCGTCAGTAATACAGCGGCTAAGATGGCAAGCACAGTGCGCGTAGGAATTTGTCCTATCAAGCTTTTAACGGTAGTGTTGAGTAATACATAAAGCCAAAGTAAGGTTAATATGATACCGACACTCTTAAATATTCGGTTAGTGGTTTTGTTTAATATCCACAAATCAAATTGTTGTCCTTTGGCCACCGGACTTTGCCAATTAAGGGTGTAAGATTTCCAGTGCCAAGTGGGGATGCCAGAGCCCGCTTGCATCAATGCATCTGTTTGGTAACGTTCAATAAAGAGATCTTTTTCACGCACTCTAGCACCGGTTACGGTAATCATGTCTACAGCCCTGTTCTTTACCAAACTTTGGCTACTGTAGTACTCGGTGTCTTTTACCACACTTTCCTCTGGAGGAACGGCTAAGTAACTATCTTCATTCATCAATTGTTGGTTTAAAGTTTGGACAGCATTCTGCGCATAATTGCCTTCTAATTGGGGGTAAATAACTGTTCGCAGTTGGCTGACCGCAAACAATAGCACTGCGCCAAGCGCTAGGGTCACACTCAAGCCCCAATACACACCTACTAGGGTTTTTAATGCGGCAAAATTTAAATGTTTACGCACAGCAAAAGCGACGAGTAGATTCAACATAATAACCACAGGTGCGCCACTTTGTTGGTAGACAAACAGTAGGGTAAAAGCCGTTATTGTGCCTGCCATTATGCCGATTAGACGTGTGGTGGCGATAGTGGCTAATAACACAATGAAGCTCGACCAAATTGACCAGTTACTCCACCAACTACTTGATACAGAGTCAGCACCAAATACGGCAAAAAGATCATGGCCTGGGGGCAAGTTCACGGTGGTAAATACCTTGTCGAAATCATGGTCGTAACCACTAACCGGCAAGGTTGTAGAACTTGCTATTGAGCCTCTGGTTTCAATTTTAACGCCTGAGTATCGAGTTTCTAGACCTCTTTCATCGTCTTTTATGCTTGTAATCAGGACAGCGCCATCAGCGTCTTCTGCAGACTCTAAAATAAACGGGGGAGTCATACTAATTCGCCAGTCTTTGTGCATGGTTCCGCTGATTTGGTCGACAAAATTGAGATTTTTTTGATCGAAAGCCAACCATAATTGGCGTTCTAAACGAAGGCGATTTTCTAACTGCAAAGGCATACCTCTATGATTAATCTCATAACTGAGGCTGTCATTTGGCTTAAGCAGATAGCTGGGCAAGGCATACCAAGATTCGGGCATTGTGGCCTGTGAACTGTCTATGGATGTACCACCATTTACTTTGCCGCTTCGAAGCTTTTCATCATTAGCCATAACCCAAATTTCGTCGCTAGGCCAAAGATGAGTGACTTCAGGCCGTTGCCAAATTAATAAGGTCGGCAAGGCAGAGGCGGTTATATTGATATCCCAATCCCCTGGTTTAAGTTTTACGTAAAGTATGCCATCAGCATCCAAAAATGCAGGTAGTTGCGATTGAATACCGATTAATGAAAATCCCTCGGGTAGTACCTTGCCCAAGGCTACTTCACGCATTTTTCCTGCCACACTGAGGCTGATAAATGTATCTAGATTTAAGTAGGCTTCGTCGCTAATTTTTCGGGCAACACTGAGCTCGACTTCGTCATGTTGGGTCTGAATAATTTGATTTTGTTGTAGCCACAATTCATCTGCTTCGATTTTGGGGTAATTTATTTTTTGTTGATTAACATTCAGGTTAATAAGCGCAGTTTGTGGGGGCAAATGAATATTGCTGGGTATTTGTGACCACAAAAATTGGCCTTGTATTTTGTATTCACCGGCTTCGACTTCTATGCCAGGTTGTCCTTGATGTTCAACCACGGCTATCGCTTTTTGATTAAGCAAAACGCTTTGTGGCCAACTTAATTTGTCACCAGGCAAGGGAATAAAAGTAGGGCTTAATACATGCCACTTTTGATCAAACGAAGCTCCGCTCTCATTTGCATTAATAGTAAGTTCGCCTGCCCAAGCACACACATGGTTTTTAGGGTTAAGGAAGTCACTCTGATTAATAAACGGGCATTGAAGATGTTCATTACCGCTCAGAACCCAAGGAACCCAAGCTTGTAATGAGTCAGGTATAGCTTGTTTGGCTAAGACAGAATGAGGTAAAAGAATAAACAAAAATATCAGAGTAAAAATGTGTCGAGTTATTTTCATGGTCACGTTGCTTCCTTGTGAACTAAGTAATTAGTGTGCACTGAAAGTCAAAAAACTCAATAGTGAATCAATTATTAACTCGACCCTACATTCTGTTTGTCATTTAGCGTAGTTAAATTTATCTATTGAGCACGGTTAAATAAGTAAACGCCCGCTGTTTAGCAAACCAATGATTAAGCCAGCAAACCCTGTGCTCATGCCCAATATCAATCCCCAAAAGCCACAAAAACCTTGGATTTTTCTACTGCGTAACTCCTTCGGATCAACGCTTGGAACCGAAAATATTTCTATTTCAATTAATTTATGCATTCTTCTGACCAAAACAATAGCCCCAAAGGCAAACAGTGAATAAGCACAAACGGGGCCCCACCAACCTGTCGTTAGCTCATAAGCGCAGGTGAGTAATATGCCGCCAAACACAAGCCAGATAGTCATGTGTTTGCGGTAATTCAGCACTTGTTGTCTGGCTTCTTCACGGCTTATTTTTTTAAGTAATAATACTGTGCTCAGACGCACGGCGATGATACCAAAAAGTGCTCCTAGCATTGAGCCACCAAGCAAGGCTGCAAATTTAGTAAAAAAGCCTGATTTGCCGCTGGCCGCGCTACTGGCAAGTGTGGCAGCAGCCACCGGACTGCTGGTGGTCAGTGCACCTAAGACTAAGCTACTAAAACCGAGGGCTGGAGCGGTAGACAACAATAAGCGCCCATGTTTTGCCAATATTTGTTCTTGCAGTAATTTTCTGACTCGCGACAGCTTCTGGCGAATATTTGCTTCGCTTTGCTCCAATAATCGCGCGACTTGCTGGCTAGATTGGTCTTCACGGTAATATAACAAGACAATCTCGCGACTCTCTTGCGGTAGTTGCTGAATAAAATCGCCAATGATCACACTTTGTTGTCGGCGCTCAAGCACAATATCGACGTCTTCTTTGGGATCGCAAAACTGCGCTAGCAGTAGGTCAGCTTGTTCACCATCCAGTTTTTGTTTTACTTTGTTGTCACGTAAAAAATTTAAGGCTTTGTAGCGTGTCATTTGGCGCAGCCAAGGCAAAATACTGGCGCTGTTTTGCAAACTAGCAAGTTGTTGCCACGCGCCAATGTAGACTTGTTGCGCCACGTCTTCACTGCTGTCTAAATCTTTCACTATTGATAAGGCAATGCTGCTGACCATCTTACTGGTTTGTTGAATCATTCGAGCAAATGCGTAAGTGTCACCTTGTTGGGCTAATTCAACATCGGCAAACAGCGTATCGTTGATGTTGTCAGCGATATTCATAATGATGCCTCTAAAAACGCAATAACTTGCTTAATAAGCCACTGTGGGTCATCAAACATAATAAAGTGGCGTGATTGGGTATTCATTTTAAGTTTGGCGCTTGGGAGAGCGGCTAATTGCCCTTGATAAAGTTGCTCTGCCGCTGCGTGTTGCGCCATATCATCAAAACCACCAGAGGCACCCAGCAGTAAAGTAGGCGCTTTAATATTCGCAATGTCTTGGCGCAAGTCATTACTGAGTAGGCTATGCAATGCTTGGCCTACGGTCGCAGGATCAGAGTGTTCAATCATGGTCATGACGGCGTTTTGCGCTTCCGTACTTGTTGCTTGACGAGACAAGCCATAACGACCTTGCATGCTGAGTTGTTGTTGGGTCATCGCCTGATACATGCCTTTTATTTGCATTGCTTGTGCGGCCAAACTCTCTACCGTCGATTCATTTGATTGAGTGAATATTGGGCCAATAAAGGGTAAGCCGTCAACGGATATGACAGCACCAATTGAGTCTGGCGCGCTAGATGCCAGCCAAAATGCCATAAAGCCGCCTAAACTATGGCCAATTATAGCGGGCTTATGTAATTGATTTTTTTCAATATAAGCCTGCAGTTGTTGTTTTACTGCATACAGTGATGGCTCAGCAATAGCAGGTGTATCAGCAAAGCCGGCGAGGTTGATAAGATGTAATTGATATTTTGAGCTTAGTTCAGCGCTAAGTGCATGCCAAACCCGTTGATCAGACATCAAACCTGGGATAAGGATTACAGGTTTGCCTTGGCCTTTAAGGGTAACGGTGAATTGAGCAGGCTCTTGCGCATCGTTATTATCTGCTGCGAAGACCAGGCCATTGGCCAATGCTTGAAAAATCAGTGTGACGATAAAAACCGCCATAAAAGTAAGTTTGAATTTCAGTGACCGTTGCACGCATATTGTCTTGATTAGTGCTTTCATTTTTCTGCTTCCTGTAAAGTTGTAATGTGATTTACAACTTAAAGGCACGGCCAGGTTAGGAAGTGTGACAAGGTTTATGAAAGAAAGTAGATAGTTTTGAGCGACGAGCAACGAGCAACGAGCAAAAGCAAAAAGACATCTCACCACAGAGGGCACAGAGAAAGTTAAAGCGCTATCACCCTTGGGCCAAAAGTATCTTTTTTGTAAGAGCCGCTGGTAAGCGGGGTCATTTAGCTGCGAATATGGGGTCAGAGTAAACTTTTGCTTAATTTGCACTCATCCCTTCTTAACCCGGCATTGACCCTCACTATGTTTTATTAGTATTTTACGATGGTTTTAATAAAAAGGGGGCTGCAATGATAGTAAGTAACGTCAGTGTACTGGTTGTCGATTACGACCGTGGCATTGACTTTTTTATCAATAAGTTAGGCTTTGTCCTGCTATGTGATGTGCCTGTTACTGCAGATCAGCGTTGGGTACGTGTTGCACCTAGAGCCGCTGCATTAGCGACTGATGAATCAGCGAACGTCGCATCGGGTGCCGTCGCATCGGGTGCCGTCGCATCGGGTGCCGTCGCATCGGGTGCCGTCGCATCGGCGACTGCATTAGTCTTAACCAAAGCGACTGAACAACAAAAAGCACTTGTGGGTCAACAAGCCGGCGATGGTGTATTTCTTTTTTTACAAAGCGATGATTTTTGGCAAGATTATCAAAGGATGAAAACGCTAGGGGTCGATTTTTTAGAAGAGCCCAGAGAAGAAGTCTATGCATCGGTAGTCATTTTTCGTGATTGCGAAGGCAACAAGTGGGATTTATTACAAGCAAAATCAGTGGCCTAGCCACTTAATTATTAATGGAGAATACTATGCTTAAAGTCGGCGATACCTTACCTGAAGTGACCTTCAGTTTACGCAAAGATGGCATTAGCTCTAATCCCAGTACGGCAGATATTTTTGCGGGTAAAAAAATAGTGTTATTTGCTGTGCCTGGCGCTTTTACCCCAACTTGCTCAGAATCTCATTTACCCGGTTATGTCACTTTGGTGGATAAGTTTAAAGCCAAGGGTGTTGATGCCATTGTGTGTACGTCGGTGAATGATGCTTTTGTGATGAGTGCTTGGGGTGATATCCATAATGCAGAGCATTTGGTTATGTTGGCAGACGGCGGTGCTGATTTTGCTAAAGCCACGGGCATGGCAAAAGAAACGGCTACCTTTGGTGGCACACGCTCTGTGCGTTACGCCATGTTGGTGGATGATGGTGTGATTAAAGTCTTGAATGTTGAAGCGCCAGGCAAGTTTGCAGTCAGTGATGCAGAAACCATGTTGGCCTTAATCTAAACCTAAGGTAGAGCCAAAGATTTGTCTGACACGACAGTGTTCTCATATCGCATTGTTAGTCACACAAATCTTAAATTAGGTCGCTTAATTCGTTAAATTCGTCAGATAGTGTAGTGGCTAAACTATCTGACTTAACTTTATTGGAAGTAAACACTAACGCCTCATAGTATAGCCGGCCAGCTTGTCACGCATATTGTTAGCTAGTAATGATAATTCATCACACATCGATTTCATTTTAGCTGCGCTGGTAGCGTTTTCGCCACTGATTAAAGAGACTACATCGATTCTTTGTTTGATATCGATAGAGACTTCTTTTTGTTGACTGGCCATGCGGGAAGTTGCTCTATTTAACACTTTAATTTCATCTACCGCCACTAGGGCTTGTTGAAGTACTTCACCTGTTCTTGATGTCGATTCAACTGTTTCTAATGCCGACGCTTTATTTGCGGCCATCGCTGCAGAGGCTTGTTTGCTGCCAGCTTGCAGTTTTTCGATCATGATTCTAATTTCTTCAGTTGATTTTTGTGTCCTACTTGCAAGAGATCTTACTTCATCTGCAACTACGGCAAAGCCTCTACCTTGTTCACCCGCTCGCGCGGCTTCTATTGCCGCATTTAAAGCGAGTAAGTTAGTTTGTTCTGCAATATTACGAATGACTTCCATAACGCCGCTGATTTCTTGGCTAGAGCGCGCTAATTCTTCGATCACCAATACTGAACTTTCTGTTTTATCTGCTTGGCTCTTAATATCACTGATTGTGGTGCTGAGAGTTTGTACACTTAGATTGGTTTCATTATCGGCGATAGTCGCGGCCTTATCTGCTTTGTCAGTATTTTGTTCAACGGCCAAAGCCTTTTCTTCTAAGGCTGAAGCTGAATTAGTCACTATGGAAACTTCAGACGTCAACTTTTCCACTGAAACTTGTGTACTATTAGCTAAATCATTCAAAGCAAGTGCTTTGCTTATCAATGTTTCGGCGGTTTGCTGAACGTCTTCTATGGTATTTTGTACTTTGCTGAAAAGTTTATTTAGCTCTTTGCCCATGCGACCAAATTCATCGTCCTGCTTTTCACTAAAACGCAAATTCAAATCGCTACTACCAGTGGCAATTTTATTAATTGCTTTTATGTACTCTTCAATAGGGCGTCCCACCATATTTTTTAACATCACGAATAAGGTAATCAGGATGACTAAACCAGCAAATAACTGCTTACTAACAGCCAAGATAACACTTGAAAATACAATGCTAGATACCTCATTGGCATCAGCGGCTAAAATGACTTTGTAGCCCCATTTATCAAACTCTATTTGGGTAATGTCCCAATCTTTAGGATTTTTAATAGCCTGTGCAACTTGCTCTTCAGTCATATGATCTGAGTGAGCTCTGAGTTTATTTTTGTTGTCAACTAAGGCAATAAAACCATTCTTTAAAATCCGGGACTTTTCAATAGTGTGTAATATGCTAGCAAGGTCAGCAGAATAGCCTACATACCAAATACCAATTGTTTCGTTATTTATATTTTTCATTGGCGCGTAACCGGTTAAATATGGGTTACCTAAAATATCAACTTGACCATAATATGCTTGGCCTTGATTAATATTGTTTATGGCCTTGCCAGTGGGGCTAAGCTTGGTGCCAATCGCCCTTTTATTCTCTTTAACAACGTTGGTACTTATTCTGATAAAGTCCGAATCTGTTTTACTAAAAATAGTTGCTGTGCCATCCATAATACTGGTCAGGCCGTCGACTAAATCAAAGTTATTACCTTGGGCTTTATCACCCAAATAAATATTATTTGCCTCAACACCATTGACGTCAACCATGCCCTCTATCCTAGGCGGTCCTAACTCTGCCCCCATTTTCAGTAGCAAACGCATACTATTTTGTACTCTTGCTGCCATTAGTGCGTCTGTGGTTAGTAAAACATCTATTATGTGAGACTGCTGCTTAATGACCTGATCGTGCACGTTATCTTGGGTTTCTGTGGCTTTTTCTGTGCCGCTGATAGAGGCTAAAATAATCGCGAAAA
>Ga0163215_100527_pt1 | contig 59221 bp, 47 predicted proteins | sample SynspAceP_FD_185934 | JGI IMG/M metagenome (GOLD analysis project Ga0163215, IMG submission 185934) | Saline lake microbial communities from Ace Lake in Antarctica - Synechococcus sp. Ace-P (Hybrid Assembly) | ecosystem: Environmental > Aquatic > Non-marine Saline and Alkaline > Saline | place... | reverse complement strand
TCGCGGTGAGCGAGAGGTAGTCATGGATCACCCGCGTGCGGCGATCGAGGTCATCGTAATCGAACGTCAGGATCAATTCGTTGCTGTTGACGCTGGTCATCCGTCCGGCCTGATCATACCGGAAATCACGGGTTTCGAGCAACGCCCCGCCGTCGAACCAGCTTTCTTCGTTCATTTAATGCAGATGATCGTAGGCGAACTGGATGGTCCGCCCGTCCGGATTACCCAAGTTTCACCCACAAATAAGATCCCTTCAATTCCAAACCGCGAGCCTGACCCCACGAGAAGCATCGAAAGCACCGCCCCCGACACTTGGCCATCGCATCACCCCGAAAGATACCCTTCCCCAGATTTCACCGTCCCCAGCAGCCTTTCGGCTACCGATTAAACGCGAACCCCCGGTGCAGATGCTGGTTAAAAGGTACCGGACACCTTAATTTTTCCCAAAGTAGGTCAATTCCTAACCGCCATCGACATCTTCCCCCTGTCAAATAGCTTCGCACTCATTCGGATCGAGGTGAGGGGGGGATTCCCTACATCGACGATGACCCTGCGACCGAACAAGCTGCACTTAGTTCTCGCACTAGCCATCTCACTCCACGGGACTAGGATCCCAGGATGCCAAAGCGAGAAACAAAAAATAGGTTTTAGAAACAAACCTACATGAGAGAACGATACATTCATGCAACTGCCGTAGTTAATTGGTCCTACCCGAACGCTTCTGCAACGGTAAATTTTGTCGGGCGGCAACGCTGAGCGCCCGTGCATTTTAGCAAGGCGTGACCAGCCGCTTATCACAGAAAACATTCTGAGGCAAGCAGCATATATCACAACCAAAACCAAGACCCTGAATAGCAAAGTAATCATAAAATGTGCTTCCTCAATACGATGGCTTTTAGTTCCAATTCCCTGTCCACGTAGTGTGTAAGATCTGCATATGCAAGTCGCAGGCAGTGTCTCGGGTCGAGTTTCTTATCTGGCGATCTTCTCTCTTTGAGCTGTTTTCAACGATGAGTTCGACTTTAGACTTGGTTCGATGCTGTAAGCAATTGAACTCAACATCGTGGCTACTATCCTGATGATTTTTGAACCGCAGCAAGCTGACCTAAGATAATGTGAATGTCGCTCAATGTGACTATCTTTGAATTCCGAATCAATGAGGGTGATCCCCGGGCCGTGCTTTGCAATTATTTGATCCTGACCTGTTCAACTAAAACGGCCATATAGTCTTAATGTAACCGACAGCGTCCTGAACTGTTGCTGTAACTGTCGTTTCTTTGCTGACACACACACCAAGCCCAGGTCCGTACGGCAATGCTCCTCCGTGCCCCGAAGACGAAGGATCCATCATCCCACTTATGCCGCCGATCTCAGCGTTAATATCAAGACTTGTCGCCTCGCCTTCAATATCGGTTGACATGAATCCGGTAGTAAACGCGGCTCCCCCGGAAATCCCGTACGCTGGCCCAGTTCCGAAATAAATCCCTGATTCCATCGGAGTGTCCCAGTCAACTACAACTCCTGCGGAGACAGCCACGCCAACGATTGCGACAAGTTCCCCTTCAACGCCAAGAAAAATATCAAATAGACCACTTGGGTCCACCCTCATCGTTGCCTCATTCCTTACATACCGATACAGATTCGCATCCCCCGCAGCGAACCCGATCGGGTCTTTACTAATCCAGTTCCCGGTTGCCGGGTCGTACCAGCGGGCTCGGTTGTGTTGGAGGTCGATGTCGCTGTCCCATTCGCGTCCGGTGTAGCCGAACAGGGTGTCGACGGCGGCGTTGGTTTCGCTGATGCGGTTGCCGAAACTGTCATAGACAATGTGGTTGGCGATCGTGGTGATGCCGGTGACGGTGTCGTGTTCGGCGACGTCGCGGACGGTGGCGAGGTGGTCGGTGAGCGGCCAGAGGACGTTGCCGGCGGTGGACGCGGAGGTGACTTGCTCGTCGGCGAGGATCTGGTCGACGGCGGGGCCGTGGAGGTAGCGGTTGGTGATTTCACCGGAGCCGTCAAAACGTAGGATCATCGAGTCGCCGGCTCGGCCGTTCTCTCCTCGTAGGCCGTCGTAGGCGTAGACTTCCGTGCGGGTGCCGAGTGCGTCGGTGACCTCTTTCCAGATCTTGTGGTCCAGCCCGTCGTAACCGTATCGAACCGTTTTGAGCGTCACGCCGGCGGCGTTTTTCTCGGTCACTTCGATCAGGTTGTTGTGGAAATCCCAGGCGTAGGTCGTTTCCTCGCCGCTGGCAATGTGGGCGTTCTGGGTTCGATTTCCTTCGGCGTCGCATTGATATTGGTACGTGCCGTCGGAGAGTAGACGGTTGTCGGTCCCGATGCTCGTCGAGGCGTCGTCTCGGTTTCCGTTGGCGTCGAAGGTGTAGGACTCGTTGGCCGGTGGCGTGGTTTGTCCTGCGGTGGTCGTGTAGGTCGCGGCGGTGAGTTGATGGGTGTCGTCGTGGGTGTAATCGACGATGCCGCCGGTGAGCGAAGTCGATTGGGTTAGCCGTCCACCGGTATCGAACGTCCAACCGTAATCGGCCAGGACGTTGCCCGGTTGACTGTGGGTTAGTCCGGTCAAGCGTCCGGCGTGGTCGAACGTGTAGTCCGACGCGGCGACCAAGCTCGTGGCTGTCAGATCTTCGTAGCGACTGATCGTGCTGAACTGGTTGGCGGCGTTGTAGGCGAACTCGATACGTTTGTCCGCGACCGCGTTGCCGCCGGTCACCCCGGTTTGTTGGATACCGGTCATGCGGTCCAGCGCGTCGTAAGAATAATTGGTCACGGAATCGGCCGTCATGGTCAGGAGGGTGGACACTTGGGTCCGCCGATCGTTGAGATCGAATTCGCTGAGGGTGGTCAGGTACGGCATCGCGGTGAGCGAGAGGTAGTCATGGATCACCCGCGTGCGGCGATCGAGGTCATCGTAATCGAACGTCAGGATCAATTCGTTGCTGTTGACGCTGGTCATCCGTCCGGCCTGATCATACCGGAAATCGCGAGTTTCGAGCAGCGCCCCGCCGTCGAACCAGCTTTCTTCGTTCATTTGATGCAGATGATCGTAGGCGAACTGGATGGTCCGCCCGTCCGGATTACCCAAGTTTCACCCATAAATAAGATCCCTTCAAGCCCAAACCGCGAGCCTGACCCCACGAGAAGCATCGAAAGCACCGCCCTCGACACTTGGCCATCGCATCACCCCGCAAGATGCCCTTTCCCGGGTTTCACCGTCCCCAGCAGCCTTTCGGCTACCGATTAAACTCGGACCCCCGGTGCAGATGCTGGTTAAAAGGTACCGGACACCTTGATTTTTCCGTTGGCAAGAACAACGAGCGATGAAATCCCCGCGCCTCCCGCGTGGGGGCACCAGCGGACATTCGGACAGGGATCGTCCTTGCGGGGGTAAAACGAATAGGATGCGAGAACTTCTTCCATGATTCACGCAATCTAACCGCAAAGCCAGAATCCGCCCAAGGCCAATATCCCCGGATTTCAGCACCAGGGGGACTAAACTCTTACACGCTTGCGCGGCTTGGGAACGACCCCCGTCACCTTTGTTTTCTCACAGACCTGACCCATTAGATTTCGCCATTAGATTTCTCTGGACCATTTGATTTCTCCCGCTTAAACTGTTCGTTCACATACAGAACTATTCTAGCCGCAGCATCATTTGGCGATACGTTTTGGTGCTCAGCCACATGATGAGAAATATTCCGGATTGTCGCTGCAACAATTTCACCCCAAATATCCAGCCGGTCATCTAGTGAAGTTCGCTCTCGTGTCATTACCGTGACTTTTCCTTCGGACGACCAAACGGAAATCAACTCGAGTGCAGCACTATCGTGCGATACGTTGCCAGGAAATTTCAGCCTTCGTGGATCAGCCGGTTCCTCGCCATCGGAAGTCGCATTATCGACGAATTGCCTTGCCTTCAACTCAAAATCCTCAATGCCAGTTCCATAGACACCATCTTCAACGGACATTTGAAGGGCACGTGAAAGCTCAATGCGATACTTTGAATAATTTTGTTCTTTGAAAAATGCAATTGAATCAAGAATGCGAGTTAGCCCTTTGCGAATGCCTGGTAAGTCCTGATCGTCGTACCACACCTTTTTTGAAGTATGTTGGATGTATTCCATCGTGACTAACTCTCGGTTTTTGCTTATTGACGCAACTTCTGACAAAAAACTCGAAAACCTATCGCTTTCTATTTTGTTGGCGATCTGCCGATAAACGTTCAGAACGAACTCGAGAGCTGATCCGCAATCTTGGTCTTCCATGAATGCAACGATATACTGCGTCCAAAGCCATCCATGCTCCTCCCGGTTTTTTGCGGCAAGCGTTAAAGCGTTCTCGATCCCCATTACTCTGTTAGAACCTGTCATGGCCGTGGCTTGATATCAATTGTATTAGGCATTACGTTATCATTGATAATGACATTCCACTCATTGACGACACTCGCGACAGGAGTGTTCGGCGGAATCCAATATGTGCCGTGATTGCCCATAGTTGGGTCAGGTCGCAGCGCCGAGCCAGGCACCTCGATTTCGCTTGCAAGCGGCTTTATATTACCCGGAATAGTGTTGGTCGCAAATGTGGGCAGCACACTGGGGTCAGACAGATTTTCGGTGGTGACGTGCGTTCCTTCGAATCCACCAGATGTTCCTGGGCCTGGCGGGCGGCCTAGGTTGACTGGCACGTCAGTATTTGTGAATACGTTCTTCATCGGGACATCGTCTATCGCGCCGACAACTCTACAACCCTTATTAGGGCTTGGTCCAGGAAGGAATTCCAAGCCGACGTTGCCCGCTATCACCCAAGGGTTTTCGCCTTCAATCGCTCCGGTAAGGACTGAGTTGACGCCGCCAGACAAGGGAGTCGGATCGACATAGGACATCGCGTCGAGAACATCGCGACCTGGGTTTTCAACGATCGAGGTACCCGCACCTTCTAGAACGTTTTGACCTTGGAACCCGAGAAGTCCGCCGAGTCCTAGTTCGATCCAGTCGTCATCCCACCACCATAATCCACTCGGATCGAACTTCGTCGCAGGCCCATTCCCCACATACCGATACAGATTCGCATCCCCCGCAGCAAACCCGATCGGGTCTTTACTAATCCAGTTCCCGGTTGCCGGGTCGTACCAGCGGGCTCGGTTGTGTTGGAGGTCGATGTCGCTGTCCCATTCGCGTCCGGTGTAGCCGAACAGGGTGTCGACGGCGGCGTTGGTTTCGCTGATACGGTTGCCGAAACTGTCATAGACAATGTGGTTGGCGATCGTGGTGATGCCGGTGACGGTGTCGTGTTCGGCGACGTCGCGGACGGTGGCGAGGTGGTCGGTGAGCGGCCAGAGGACGTTGCCAGCGGTGGACGCGGAGGTGACTTGCTCGTCGGCGAGGATCTGGTCGACGGCGGGGCCGTGGAGGTAGCGGTTGGTGATTTCACCGGCGCCGTCGAAACGCAGGATCATCGAATCGCCGGCTCGACCGTTCTCGCCTCGCGGTCCGTCGTAAGCGTAGACTTCTGTACGCGTGCCGAGGGCGTCGGTGACCTCTTTCCAGATCTTGTGATCCAGCCCGTCGTAACCGTAACGAACCGTTTTGACCGTCACACCAGCGGCGTCTTTCTCGGTCACTTCGATCAGGTTGTTGTGGAAATCCCAGGCGTAGGTCGTTTCCTCGCCGCTGGCGATATGCGTTTTCTTGGTTCGATTCCCCTCGGCATCGTATTGGTATTGATACGTGCCGTCGGAAAGTAGACGGTTGTCGGTCCCGATGCTCGTCGAGGCGTCGTCTCGGTTTCTGTTGGCGTCGAAGGTGTAGGACTCGTTGGCCGGTGGCGTGGTCTGTCCTGCGGTGGTCGTGTAGGTTGCGGCGGTGAGTTGATGGGTGTCGTCGTGGGTGTAATCGACGATGCCGTTGGTGAGCGAAGTCGATTGCGTGAGCCGTCCGCCGGTATCGAACGTCCATCCGTAATCGGCCAGGACGCTGCCGGGTTGGCTGTGCGTCAGTCCAGTCAATCGACCGGCGTTGTCGAGCGAGTAGTCCGATGCGGCGACCAAGGTCGTGGCCGTCAAGTCTTCGTAGCGACTGATCGTGCTGAACTGGTTCGCGGCGTTGTAGGCGAGATCGATACGTTTGTCCGCGACCGCGTTGCCACCGGTCACGCCGGTTTGTTGGATACCGATCATGCGGTCCAGCGCGTCGTAAGAATAATCGGTCACAGAATCGGCCGTCATGGTCAAGATGGTGGACACTTGGGTCCGCCGGTCGTTGAGGTCGAATTCGCTGAGGGTGGTGAGGTACGGCATCGCGGTGAGCGTGAGGTAGTCATGGATCACCCGTGTGCGGCGATCGAGGTCATCGTAATCGAACGTCAGGACCAATTCGTTGCTGTTGACGCTGGTCATCCGTCCGGCCTGATCATAGCGGAAATCGCGGGTTTCGAGTAGTGTCGTGCCATCGTACCAGCTCTCTTCGTTCATTTGATGCAGGTTGTCGTAAGCGAACTGGATGATCCGCCCGTTGCGATCGGTTTGCCGGGTCAGGTTACCGACGGCATCGTATTGGAAGCTGCGAGCATCGCCGCGTTCGTTGGTATCCGAAGTCATCCGCCCGATCGCGTCATAAGTCCACGACGAGGTGTTGTTTTCCGGGTCCGTCAGGGAGAGCAGATCACCGGAATCGTTGAACGTGAACGCGGTCGTTCCGCTGAGGGCGTCGGTGGTGGAGGTGCGCTTGTTCAGGGAATCGTAAACGAAGGTGTTGACGTTGCCCAACGGGTCGGTTTGCGAGATCAGGTTCCCGAGCGCGTCGTATTGGAACTGGGTGACGGGTGCGAGTTCCGGGCCGGCGCCGTCGGGATCGAGCCCGGTGCGATGCGTTGCTTGTCCCAGCGCGTTGAACGTCGATCCGGAGACAGAGGGACAGAGGGACAGAGGGACAGAGGGACAGAGGGACAGAGGGACAGAGCACTTTTTCGGGCGGTAGATTTTGACCTGTTTTGATATGGGGTGAATTTCACCGGTTTGCCGTTGCCGCAAGATGCGATCGGTATCGGCTTGTTCTATACGTTGCTGGAATGAAAAATTGGGAGCCGATGGAAGCCTGGATCAGGTTTAGATCACCTAGGAGGCTGTCCGGATACCGACTTGCCCGGCTCATCCGACGGAAGCGTACGTTTGCGGTAACTTGTTGCGTTGAGTCTTCACCAGGGTCCAGGTGGATGTTGGATTTTCCAGGCATGGCGGTGGTGTCCGAAGTGCTTGCGTTGCTCTCCCGGGAAAATGCTGGCGGCAGGAAAAACCTGCCGCCAGCCGGAGACACCCTTCGTCGCCCCCCCCCGACCGAGATATCCCTTGGCAGGTTGCTTTCCAGCAGCGCCTGCTTCCGTTTCTCCCGGCAGCAGCAGCCTACCCAAACGCTGTTCCTCCAACAAATCATTCGGACACCACCGTCATGCCTGGAAAATCCACCATCCTGGGGCGAGCCGCAATCGACCATCTGAGCGACGCCAACGAAGGGTATCGAATACGTACGCTTCCGTCGGATGAGCCAAAAAGTGCGGCGAACTGCGAGTAAAACAGCCCTCTTGGACAAAAATACCGATCCCAGACGCAGAGATTCCGTCCGAAGACAAAATTTCGAAAATCATCTCAAAAATCGTCCGTCCCGGAAACATCGTTTCCGGACAGCCTCCCAGGCCGTCCACGCTGACAACAGGCTTTACATAGGTCAGGAACGTGGGATCAAGAATTGGTGTCGTGTCACCCGCCCTCCGAAAACAAGAACGGTGCCGTGCGACTCGTTTTCGATCGGGCGATTTTTGATGGCGAACCTTCCGCCACCACCCGCCCGCCTTCCTCCCCCGCACCGGGCCCGATGTCGATGATCCAGTCGCTCTGACGGGCGACTTGCATGTCGTGCTCGACCATGATGACCGTGCTGCCGGCGTCCACCAACCCGTTGAGCTGCGTCATCAACATCGTCACGTCAGCCGGATGCAACCCCGTCGTCGGCTCATCCAAAATATAAAGCGTCCCGCCACGCTGGGCACGTTGCAATTCGCTCGCCAGTTTGATGCGTTGTGCCTCGCCGCCGGATAACTCCGTCGCCGGTTGCCCCAACCGCAGGTACCCCAAACCGACTTGCAACAACGCGTCCAAAGCGCGCGCGACCGCAGGTTCCTCGGCAAAGAACTCATGCGCCGATTCCACGGTCAGGTCGAGGACCTCGGCGATGTTTTTGTCTTGATACGTGATCTCCAACGTCTTGTCGTTGTATCGTTGTCCACGGCAAACCGGGCACGGCGTGTAAACGCTCGGCAGGAACAACAACTCCACACTGACGAACCCCGCTCCTTCGCAATTCGGACACCGGCCCTTGGCAACGTTGAACGAAAAACGTCCGACGTCATAGCGTCGCGATTTCGCCTTGCGAGTCGATGCGAACAACTTGCGAACATGATCGAACAACCCGGTGTACGTCGCGAGGTTGGATCGCGGGGTACGGCCGATCGGTTTTTGGTCCACACTCACCAACCGACGCACATGATCCCTACCGCCGACAATCTGGCCGCTCGTCGATGACTCCAATTCCCGTTCCAACAGATCGGATTCGCCATTCGGTGCGTCCGCCGTTTTTTTCTGTCCCAGCGTCTCGCCGACCAATTCGACGAGCGCCTGACTGACGAGGCTGGATTTGCCCGAACCCGACACCCCCGTCACCGTGGTCAACACGCCGATCGGAAACGAAACATCCAATTCATTCAGATTGTTGCGTCGGATCCCCTGCAATTCCAACCATCCGCTCGGTTGCCGCAGCGTGCGTGCCACGTCGGTATCGGCTGCGTTCAAATACCGATTCGTGTGCGACGCCTTGATGTTTTTCAAACCCGCGATCGGGCCACTGTAAATCACCTCACCTCCATGAGTGCCCGCGTCCGGGCCGACGTCCACGATCCAGTCGGCGTGCCGGATCACGCTGACGTCGTGCTCGACCACGAACAACGAGTTACCCGCCCGTTTGAGTTCATCGAGCGCCCCGAGCAACGCCTGCGTATCGGCCGGATGCAAACCAGCCGACGGTTCGTCGAGAACGTACACGACACCGAACAATTGCGAGCGGATCTGAGTGGCCAATCGCAAACGTTGCAGCTCGCCCGGCGACAGCGTCGGTGTGCTGCGCTGCAACGACAGATACCCCAACCCGAGCGTCGTGAGTGCCTCGACGCGGGCCAAAATATCGCTGGCGATTCGCTGCGCAACGATCGTTTTCTCTCGATGTCGATCGTTTGTCTTCGGTTTCGCTGCGGCGGCATCACGCAACCGCGCCGCCAATTCCGTCAGCGTCAACTGGGACAACTCGCCGATATCCAACCCGGCAAACTTCACCGCGAGCGATTCCCGTTTGAGCTTCTTCCCCTCGCACTCCGGACACTGCGAAATTTCCATGAACCGCGAAACACGTTTCTTCGTTCGGTGGCTCTGCGTCGTCGCAAAGGAGTGCCTGACGTAGCGCCGCGCACTTGAGAACGTGCCCAAGTAACTCGGGGAATCACCACGCTGGTAAGCTCGGGCGGTCTGCTCCAAATCGAGTCCGGGGTAGACCGGCACCGTGGGTGTTTCGTCAGTGAACAGAATCCAATCGCGAGTTTTCCGTGGCAGTTTTTTCCACGGCTTGTCGATATCGTGCCCGAGTGTCAGGAGAATGTTGCGTAGGTTTTGCCCTTGCCACGCGGGCGGCCAAGCGGCGACGGCGAGTTCGCGAATCGTTTTCGTATCATCGGGGACCAGCAACGCCTCGCTCGCCTCAAACACACGACCGATCCCATGGCAGCGTGGGCACGCCCCCTCGGGCGTGTTGGGCGAGAACGAGTCCGCATACAAAATCTCCTGACCCCGTGGATAATTTCCCGCACGCGAATACAGCATCCGCAACCCGTTGGAGATCGTCGTGACGCTCCCGACCGAAGATCGCGCCGACGGGGTCCCCCGCTGCTGTTGTAACGCGACCGCAGGCGGCAATCCGTCAATCGTATCCACGTCCGGTTCCTCGACTTGGTCGATCAATCGCCGCGCGTAGGGGGAAACCGAATCCAAGTACCGACGCTGCGATTCGGCGAACAGGGTTCCGAACGCGAGCGACGATTTTCCCGACCCCGAGATACCGGTGAAGACCACCAGTGCATTGCGAGGCAAATCCACATCGACATTTTTCAGATTGTGAACACGTGCCCCGCGTACCCGGATGCAGTGCTCGGCGTCGGACAAGACGTTCTCGGTTTTCTGATTGGCGATGGCGGAGTTCCGGTTTGCGTAAGAATGAAACCGGGGAACGTATCGACTGCGGCGGAGATTTCAAGCTCTCCTGTGCTCGGCAACGCGTTCGTCCTATCACACCTTCTTGCCCTGGAAGGGTTTCAGGGATCAAGTACCTCGGCGGAAAAGGTTCGGCAGAACCTCACGTAGGCGAGTCTCTCTGAGACTCGCAAATTTCAGTGTCTCAGAGAGACGCTGCTACGTGGTTCCACCGAATCCATTGTGACGACGTGCTTAATCGCTTGAATTCCCTCCGGATCGTTGTGGATAACTGATAGGCCAACCTCCATCCGGCTTTCCTTTTCCTGCCGCGGTGATTAAAACCGAGCGGTCGGCAAATCAATCCTCTGCTTTTTCTTTCTTTCCCTTCCGCTCGTGTCCTTATCCGAACTCATTTCCGTTTTCGATCCCTCGCAGGTCGATCGACTCAGGCGTGAGCGACGAGTCGATCCACAATGCGTTCGAAGCCTACGAAATCGTTTGTTCAAACGGTTTTTACCCGATCATGAGGCGCTCGCGGATTTTCCCGCCGCCGATTCGTTGCAGTGCCACACGTTGACGTTGTATCGGCGGTTTGATTCTGAAATTGATGGGGCCACGAAACTGCTGTTTCGTACCGATGCGGGGATGCTGATTGAGGCGGTCATCTTGCGGATCGCGAGCGGACGAACGACGCTCTGCGTGTCGAGTCAAATCGGATGCGCCGCGGCATGTGATTTCTGTGCGACCGGACGCATGGGCATTGCGAGAAACCTCCGTGTCGACGAAATTCTCGACCAGGTTTTGCAGGCCGGGCAATTGCTCGTCGCCGAAGGCGGCCGGCTCGACAACATCGTCTTCATGGGGATGGGGGAACCGTTTCATAACGAAACGAATCTGTTCGAGACGCTCGATCGTCTGACCGCGCACGATCATTTCAATCGTTCCCCCGCGAGTCTACTCGTTTCCACCGTCGGGATTCCTGACGCAATGGTTCGTTTGGCCGAGCGGTTCCCGAACGTCAATTTGGCGTTAAGTCTTCATAGCGTCGAGCAATCGCGGCGAGAAACCATCATCCCGTTGGCACGACGCTACTCACTCGATCGCCTTCGCGACACGCTGCGTGTTTGTCACGAAATCCATCGCCGCGAGACCATGATCGAATACTTGATGATGCACGACGTTAACGATTCGCTATCGGACGCGGACGCGTTGATGGACTGGCTCGACGAGCTGCCCGCTCACGTGAACTTGATCCCTTACAACCCGGTCGACGACGCACCGCATTTGCGTTGCACGCCGAGAGAACAGATTGTCGAGTTCGCGGCGCGTTTGAAATCCGGTGGCGTGAAGACTACGATCCGGTACTCGCTCGGACGCGACATCGACGCGGCATGTGGCCAATTGGTCCGCAAAGAAAACCGCACGTTGGCCAGGGACGGCAACGCAAATCCTCTTTCGTTTGTATCGCCACCATAACGTTTCGACATCCGCTTCTCTTGTTGTTCGGTTGCTTGCTCGCTTCTGCGTTCGCCTCTTCACTCGCTTCGCCGGGGCTCGCGGCGCCTCCCAATGTGTTGCTGATCATCGGGGATGATTGCACGTATCGCGAACTGCCCGTCTATGGGGGAAAGAACGCCAGGACACCGAACCGCGATCCGACGTTGCCACATGACCTCGACGGCGTGCGTGAATTCGTCACGCGAGATGAATCGCCGTTCTTGTTAGTGGTCGGATTAACCGAACCGCACGTGCCCTGGGTGATGGGCGACGCGTCCGCGTACCCGCCGGCGAAACTCGAACTGCCCAAGAACCTCGCCGACACCGAGATGATGCGAGAATGCTATTCGAGATACCTCGCCGAGATCACTTACATGGACGGCCAAGTTGGTGATCTCGTGGAGATGATCGCCGCGACAAACAAACGCGACGACACCATCGTGATCTTCACCTCTGAACAGGGTGCCCAGTTCCCTGGATTCAAATGGACCAACTACGACGTCGGCGTTCACACCGGTTTGATCGTGCGTTGGCCGGGTAAGGTCGCCGAGGGAACTCGGACGGATGCGTTGGTGCAGTATGCCGACGTCGTGCCCACGTTGCTCGATGCGGCAGGGGCAGGGGCAGAACAGGTCACGAAGGCAGGACTCGATGGCGACAGTTTTTTGCCGGTCCTGTTGGGGAATTCGAAGACTCACCGCGACTATGTTTTCGGCACACATAACAACATCCCCGAAGGACCGCCGTACCCGATCCGCAGCATCGGCGACGGTCGCTATCGCTACATTCGCAACCTGATTCCTGAGAACATCTACATCGAAAAACATCTGATGGGAGTCACCGGCAGCGATCATGTCAGTCGCAATTACTGGAAGACCTGGATGTGGGATGCCGGCACGAGCGAGCATACCTACGCACTGATCCAACGCTACCAGAACCGACCCGCCGAAGAACTCGATGATTCGACAACCGATCCGTTGGAAATGAAGAATCTGGCAAGTGATGAGAGCATGCAGGCGATCAAGCAGCGGCTTTCGTCCCGGCTCGACGAGTGGTTCGTTTGCCAGACGACCCGGGGGTTGGGCTGGACACCGTGCCATCTCATCGGGCGGCGAAGAAAGGCGAGCACGTTCACCGGAGACAAACGCCTCGCAATTGAAGCGTTGTACGGCGGTATTTGGAGTCAGACACGCACACGTCTCCGTGGAGATCGTGCCAGCACCCCGCCCGCTTCGGAGGTCGTGCGGCTTTTAAGCAGGTTCGGGTAATTCATTGCGTCTAACCCCATTAGCCGTTTGGGCGTTAGCCCCGGTTCAACGTGAGAACCGTGGCTAACGCCAAAACGGCTAATACACCGAAACACTTTCCCGAACCTGCTGAAGTGCTTGCGAAGCACTGGTTTCTTCACCCTCCCGAGCGAAGCTGGGGAGGGTCGGAATACGAGCGTTCGGCGAGAATTCCGGGGTGGGCTGAGCGCACCTCTCCACACTGAAAGGGCGCGTCCGGCCCTCCCCGGCGGCCTAGAGCCGACCGACCCTGCCGTCTTCGCCGGGAGGGTGAATGTCGCAAGCAACCTGGACTTTAGTACTTAAAAGCTGTGCGGGCGGGGTGCGACACGTTGCTTTCGGAGGTTCGCGAAAGATTTACGATTCCTTACGCTTCGGGTTATGGAAACACGGACAATTCCAGTGATGCCCAATCCATTCAGGCGACGCGATCAACGCGTTCGTTGTCCTGTCTCACCCGAGCCTTAACGAGACGCACCCCCGCTGTCGAATCCGGACAACCGGCACTGGGTCGCCATTCCCCCTGAATTGCCTGTCTGAGCCTGGTCGAGCGCGGTGGTAAACCTTGCGGCGCCGGTTATGCGTGTTCAAGCGATCAAGCCAAAGTGTCCGATGCTAGCTCTCGTGCCGATCACTCCGGTTGGCACGCGGCTTCCGTTTGGTTCGGTCGGCTCGGTGGGTGCGGGGATTGCATGAGTTCATATTTTCAAATTACCGATTCTCACGTTACCGCTGCGGCGATGTGCGTTCTTCCTCCCAATGGCGGCGAGAGTTTTCGCCGATACGTCTGGGGATGGAGTTTGGCAGTCATCGTCATGACCGCGTTCGGCGTGGGAACCTCGATGTCCGTGCAAGCGGATGACCTGCAAGCGGTCACGGCAACGAGTTATCGCGACGCCGAACGCGAGTCCACGCCTCGACGCTCGCATCGTGAAACACCAACGGTCACGGCGATCCGCCGTGCTTCCCCGTCGGTGGTCAACCTGCACGGTCAAAAAACCATCCGTCAAACCGCCGCGTCGATGGCAGGAGCGGGCAACGACGTCGCTCGCCAAGTCAACGGCATGGGCACCGGCGTCGTGATCGACCCGCGAGGCTATGTGGTGACGAACTACCACGTCGTCGAAGACGTTTACGAAATCAATGTCACGTTGCACGACGGCTCAACAACGACTGCCGACCTCGTCGCCTCGGACCCGAGCAGCGATCTCGCAGTCGTAAAACTTCGCGGGGCAGGACAGTTTCCGACCATTCCTCGCGGCCACAGCGATGATCTCATGATCGGCGAATCGGTGATTGCGATCGGCAATGCGTTCGGATACGTGCATACCAGTACCGTGGGCATCATCAGCGCCTTGCATCGTGACATTCCCGTCAACGAAACACAGAGTTACCGCGACCTGATTCAAACCAGCGCCGGCATCAATCCGGGAAACTCGGGTGGTCCGTTGTTGAACATCGACGGGGAGATCATCGGCGTCAACGTCGCCGTACGAGTCGGTGCTCAGCAGATCGCTTTTGCGATTCCGATCGATCAGGTTCTCGAAACCGTGACCGAGTTGATCGTGCGTCACAACGAACGACGCTTCGTCATCGGTTTGAAAGGCAAGTCGACTCGGGACGGAGGTTTCGAAATTGTCGACCTGAGCGACGGCGGCTCCGCCCAACGGGGCGGATTGAAACCCGGCGATCGCGTCCTCAAAGTGGGGGACGACAAGATCGGTTCGCAGTTGCAATACGCTCTTTCAGTGCTCGATGCGACGCCGGGACAGAAACTCCGAGTCGAGTTCCAACGTGACGATGAAGTCTACGAAACCTTTGTCGCAACTCTGCCTTCGCGGACCGATTCGGGTGACCCGGTCGCTTCGTTGGCATGGCAAGTCATCGGTGTCGCGGTTCGTCCGGCGGGCGATTCGTTCACCCGCCGCATGAACAGCCAAATGCAGACGAGTTACCGTGGCGGTCTGGTGATCACGGATGTTCGTCCGGGGTCGGCCGCCGATCAACAAAGCCTGCGAGAGGGTGATGTGTTGTTGGGGATTCATTCCTGGCAAACCTCGACGATCGCCGACCTCGCTGAGATCTTGCAACATCCGGAAATTCGCCAAGGCCCGAATGCTAAATTCTACATCGTTCGCCGAGATCAAACGTTGTACGGACACATGCAGCTCGCCGCTCAATCGTCGGCCAGTCGCCGCTAGTCGGTTGGCCAGCCTGATGAGTCAGCTTTTCGTTCTCTGTTCATCACTCCTTGGCTTAACGCGGGTGAAAACAGTGAACCCGACGCAAGCTCGCCGGCGTTGGACATGTCCCGGGACGGATGCTTTGACCCCACCCGCACGCCCGCACGTGCTCCCTGAGTCAAGTCATCCGTCGACCCAGCCGGGACCGGTCCAATGCCGGTGGTTTTTATCTTCGGTACCGCAAGTACCGGTCGCACTTAAGAACCGTGGCGAGCGGCCTGTTTGCCTGACTAGGCCCCTGCCTTGTCTAATTCATAACCCGGTTTGGGCTGGCCCTCTGCGGTGAGATTATCCGTTGCCCACAGCACACCACGAACGACCAGTTCCATGTATCTGGTATCGCCGACGGTCTCATTTTGGTGGCCCAACGAGGTGCTAAAAATCCTGGTTTTCTTCGGGCCATAATGGTTCGTCCAGGCAACGACGGCGCTCGCTTCGTTCCCTATCGCATCGGGATTTTGCTTCCGTTGTTTTTTGTTTGGTGCCGTGATCTGTTTACCCGAAGCGAGAGCATCCGTGCCGGCGAAAACGCGAACATTGTTGTAGAGTTCTTCATTGATTGTCGTCCAATCCTTTAATCCCTTCGTGATCGGATGCTCCGTGTTCAGGTGCATCACATCGATCGGAGTTTTCGGACCATGAGAGGTCGATTGCACGCCAATCATCTCATACCATCCTGCGTTGTCTGCTCCCGGTGCGACCGCGGAACGAAAATCTCCCCAACGGTAACTGTGCATCGCACAGTGCAGGTTCACTGCTGGAGTGCCGTTGCGATGCGCCGCGAGAATGCGATTGACGTAAGGTTGCTCGGTCACGTTGGCCGAACACTCGTCGTGAATCACGACGTCATAACCCGCCGCCCAATCATCTGATTCGTAAATCTCAAACTTTGCGTTGACGCTTTTGTCAGGACTCAGAACCACGGTCACCTCGGATCGAATCCGCGACTCGATCCCTTCCTTGAGTAGTTTCGTCTGCGTCGCGTAATCATGGCAACAACCGCCCGCGACGAGCAGCACCTTCAACGCCGCCGGTTCCGTCACCGGTTCGACAGCTCCGAGGTGAGCGTTGGTGATCCATGACAGGCCCGCAAAGGCAACGACGCAAGCAAAGACGGTTTTCATCGGCATTGATTTTTCTCGTGGTGTTTTTTGGAAAATGGATAGTAGGTGCTCAATTCGAAATCGCGAATACTCTGACGTCGTCAACAACGGCATCTTCGGCACCGCCAATTGAAGCAAACGTTTGGTCGGATCGGCGATCGCTTTGGAGGTGAACGAGGCGACCGGTTCGCCATCGATTGCGACGTTCAGGGTGTCGCCCTTGATTTGGATTTCGAGGTCTTAGCACGTCCCGGTTTGGAGTCGCTAAGGGAAGCGTTTTGGCTTTCATTTTAATCGATCTTATTGCTCTCGAGTCAAGCTTCCGGCTTTTTTTGCTGCGTAGATTTCGTTCGCCATGCCTCCCGTTTTGTGATCGAGAATTTGGATATTGTGGAGGTGAAGTTGGGCCATGCACCAATGCCCGGCGTGGACCTCCTTGAATAGCGGGTCGGCGAAATTGAGTCCCAAACTGTCGTTCTTGGTTTCCAGCTTGAATCTCATTAAAACCGCCCCGTTGCGAAACTCGGCAGGATGAGTGATCGAGGCGGCGTGATCGGCCGTTGCGCGTGCATGACGTCGCCTTCATTCATTTTGGGTTGGATTGATTTTGGAAGCCTTCGTCGAATTCGATTGCGGGTTCAAATCATCGACCGCGTAGGCCTCGATTTCAAAAGGGTTGCTGCGGTATCCGTCGCGACCGATGGCATACAACGCTAACGAGATACCGAGGTAAGCGGGCAGAAAAAACGGTCCCCAAATTGCGTATTGGCGGACGTGAACGCGTTCGTGCCGCCGCGTGACGTCAAGGACGCCCTCATTACGTCCGAATACCACATGCCCCATCGTCAACGCGAGCGCCGGAACCAACATTCTCGCCAGTACTTTCGCCACGCGGGGTCCGTGAATCTCCACGACACCGTCCACGAGCGAGAAACGACCGCCTAAGAGCAGTCCCACCGCGATACCGAACAACGTATTCGGAGCCGCCCACAGGTAGCCGAGATATCGCAGCGGAGAGTGTTTCATCAATCTGCCTAGGTTTTCGGAATCGATCGAAATAGCCTAAGATAGTTGACGGGGCCGTGATTCGCCTCCGACCCGCCTGTTCAAACGATTGGAATTCATGACCGAACCACGACGCGGCCGAGTCTTCGTGACTCGCAATCTCCCCGGCTCCGACCTCGACCGTTTGACGCGTTCGCACGACGTTTCGATTTGGCCCGACGCGTTGCCGCCGACGCCGCAGGAGTTAATCGAAAACGTCGCAGGCTGCGACGCGCTGTTAACCCTGTTGAGCGACCGGATCGGTCCCGAAGTCATGGACGCGGCGGGACCGCAACTCCGCGTGATCAGCAATTACGCGGTCGGTTACAACAACATCGATTGCGACGCGGCGCGGCAACGCGGCGTGCGAATCGGCAACACGCCCGATGTGTTGACCGACGCGACCGCGGACCTCGCCGTGACGTTATTACTCGCGGCGGCACGCCGGGTTAGCGAGGCATCGGCGGAGGTTCGCGAAGGACGCTGGAAAACATGGGAACCCTCCGGATTGATCGGTCGGGAACCCGACGGTCGGACGCTCGGCGTGATCGGCATGGGACGGATCGGCAAAGCGTTCGCCCGTCGGATGGTGGGCGGATGGAATATGAATCTGCTCTACACCTCGCGGTCCGAACAAGACGACGTCAACGAAGCATTGCAGGCCAAGCGTGTCTCGCTCGACGAGTTACTGAAGGAAAGTGATTTCATTTCGGTCCATGTCGCGTTGTCGGAGGCGACACGGAATTTGATCGATGCCGATGCGTTTGCGAAGATGAAACCCTCGGCTGTTCTGGTCAACACGGCCCGGGGGGAAATCATCGACCAAGACGCGTTAGTGACCGCGATCCGAGAAAAACAGATCTTTGCCGCTGGTCTCGATGTCACCTCGCCGGAACCGTTGCCCGCGTCACACCCGTTGGTCGGATTGCCGAACGTTTTGATCTTGCCGCATATCGGCAGTGCGACCGACACGAGTCGTCATGCGATGACGGAGATCGCCGTCGACAATGTTCTCGCCGGTTTGAATGACACGCCGCTGCGGTGTGAGGTGTCTCTTGCCTGATTGGCTCAACGACATCGTCGATGCCGTCCGACGGCCCCGAGAGGAATTGTCCAAACGCCAACATCAAGTGCGTTACGGTTGGGACCTCGTGGTTCATTGCGGGCGTCAACTCGAACGTCATCGCGCCGAGGGCATGGCAGCCGAGCTGACCTACCGGACGATTTTTTCATTGATCCCCGTCGTCGTGCTCGGGTTGGTCATATTCCGCGTCGTCGGCGGATTGGAAGACGTGCAAACTCGCGTCGAGAATCAACTGTATTCATTCTTCGGCGTGCCCGAGATTCCGAGTGAGTATCTTCGCGAGCAAGCCGAAGAGATCGAACTCGCGAAACAAGAAACCGAACTGCAAATCGCTACGATGTTGGCGGGTGAGTCAGCAACGGATCCGCCACCGGATTTGATTGACGAATCGCGAGTTGGTGTTGAGAGCGAGGTGGCGACGAATCAATCGAGCAACGGGCAAGTCGCTGTTGAACAGATCAGCGGCGAGCAAGGCGATGTCGAGCAGGTCGACCAAGCCCTCGTCGATGCGGTCGAAAAGAAAGCGGACGAATCGGCGACGGCGATTGAGGCGCGGGCGAGTATCCGGCGGACGTTGCACGAAGTCACCTCGCAAATCGCATCACTGGATTTTGCCTCCATCGGTGTATTCGGTTTGCTGTTGTTCCTTTACGCCGCGGTCGCACTCGCCGACTCGACGGAACATCTTTTCAATATCATCTATGACGCCCCGAGCCACCGACCGATTCATCTTCGGCTGGCTATTCATTGGTCCATCATCACGTTGGGCAGCGGGTTGTTGGCGCTCAGTTTGTACATGTCCGGTCAAGTCATCGATTGGTTCGGTACGATCGGCGCGGGGTCTCGTCCGGTTTGGATTTTGCAGCATTTGTTGTCTTTGTTAGCCGGATGGGTGTTGTTGTTTTTACTTTACGCGTTGATGCCGAACACGCATGTTTCTGTTCGCGCCGCCGGGATCGGTTCGGCGATCGCTGCGGTCCTCTGGGAATTCGCAAAATACGGATTTCAAATTTATGTCACGACCGCAGTGCCGTATTCGGCTTTGTATGGATCGCTCGGATTGATACCGTTGTTTCTGTTTTGGATTTATGTGACTTGGTTGATCGTGTTGTTCGGTTTGATTTTGACCTACACGACTCAAACGATGCGTGGCCGGAGGCTCCGCAACGGTCTTTGTGATCTCGAATCGACTTCGACCGGCGACCCAGATTGGATGCTGCCGATCATGACGGAGGTCGCGATGGCGTTCAACGAAGGCAACGCGATCGGACGCCAAGAACTCGCCGATCAACTCGGCCTGCCCTCCCGCGTGGTCCACGAGATGGAAAACGAATTGATCAGTGGCGGTTGCCTGCGTCGCATTCCGGGCAGTGCCGGTGAAGACGACCGACTCACGTTGGGGCGACCCGCCGACCGAATCATGATCGCCGACGTGCTCAAACTCGCTCATCAATCACGTCCGACCAACAATCATCGGGCCTGGAAAACGCTCGCAAATTTAAAACTCGCCGAACGCACCGCCGCTGGCGAGCGAACACTCGCCGACGTCATCACCACCGGAAAATCCGATCCATGAAAAAGAAAGCCTCACCCGAGGAGGACGAACGCGGACGCGGTCCCCGTCGGATCGGCACGGTCGTTTCGCAATTGATGAGCCGCCGAGGGTACGCCAGCGTCGGCAGTGATCACGCCATGACCGCGTCGATCGCAAAATGCATCGGTCCGAATTTGGCCGGCAGTATCACGGTCGGGAAACTTAACCGGGGAGTTCTTCATATTTATGCCGTCGATAGTGTGGTGATGCAAGAACTCACGTTCCAAAAACGCCAAATCATCAAAGCACTCTCAAAGGATCATCCCACGACGAAAATCACTGACATTCGATTCAAACTCGGTACGGTCAAATAACCGACACCGAATCAATCACTCGCGGGATCAATCGTGGCGGAAGTTATCAAGATTTTCATTTTGAGGTTGGATCGAAACTCTTGACGAGTTCCGCTACGATCATGATTCGCCCACCATTGCCGAGTCGAGACGTCGTTCGAGGTACCGTTGGCAGAGGTGGAAATAAGTGACCATGGACTCGATGTCGATCCATTCGTCGATCGCGTGCAGATTGCCGACCAGGGGCCGTGACAAATTCACCGGAATCTCGTACCTGCGAAAGAACCGACCGTCACTGCCGCCGGACGCCCGGACTAATTTGACGGGGACTGCCGTGACCTCTTCGGTCGCCTGGACGAACAACGGATCGGGATCGAGCACGGTCGACTCGGCGGTCATCAAGGGTTCGAATTCGCATCCAGGGCCGAGCACTTTGGCGACGTCGGCGAGGATCGACGCGACCGTGTGCGGTGGCGGAAACCGAATGTCCATCACCGCCGACGCTCGCGAAGGGATGCGATTGACGGTCGTGTTTTCGGTCTCGCAAATATTGATACTGCATGTGGGAAACCAATGGTTGACCTGTTCCTCGATCGGTTCGTCCGGCCAGTATTGTGCAAAATGCTCCGTCAAACGACTCAGTCGCGGCAGCAATCGTTCGATCGCGTTGTCGCCCAACCAAGGCCGGGCACCGTGGGCTTCGCGTCCGGATTGAATCACGCGGGCGTGAACGACTCCTTTTTCCGCCTCGGTGATCTCATTCAATGAGCCTCCATCGGGGATGACCGCAACACCACATCGCAGCCCCACGTTGTCTAACAAAAATTGAACACCATCGGCCCCACCGCGTTCCTCATCCGAGGTGACGGCGAGCCCCAGACTGAGCCCGGGCCGGTGATGATGCAGCGTTCGCATCAGTTCGACCATGATCGCGATTTGCCCCTTCATGTCACCACTGCCGGGACCGATAATCCGTCCCGCGTCGACGCGCGAGTGATAGCAGTCGGGTTCGGAATGCTCGATCACATCGAGATGCCCGCACAACAAAACGTCTGGGGCATCGATGCCGTCTGGACGCACAACGAGCGATTGATGACCGTTGCGTTCGTAGAAATCCAATCGCACCGACGGCACCGCATCGAGATGATGGCGAAGGAACTCGAAACATCGCTTGCGTTCGTGCGCTCGACTCGCGGTACTCGGAATCAAGATCAAATCACGCGTCAAAGACGTCAAACGCGATCGCAGGTTTTCGTCGTCGTTGGAAAGATTCAAATCCGATTTCGCAATGAGGATCGTTCGGTCATGTATCGCAAAGCCGCTGGCGGCGCCGCCCATTCTCTCTGCAAATCGATCGTTGTTGGTACGAGCGTCGATTCGGAAGCTGTTTGAAGTGCTGATTCGATGATTGATATCTGAGTCAACGAGAGCCAATCGCCACGGGAAATGTCAATCTCAATGGTTTTCGTTCCCGACGGAATTTTCGCTTCGTAATCGCGATTGTAAACGGCACTGTAAGGGTTCCACTGCGGGTGATGCTGCGACGATTTCCATTCGCCTTTGCCGGGGCCCGGCTGGAATTCTTTTTTCCAAATAACTTTCCCATCGGCACGCACGACGAGCGTGTTCGTCGAGGACACTTGATTCACACGCAGTCGAATCAATGCTTCGTTTTTTCGTTCCATCACGATTCGAATCGGGCCACGCGATTTCGCATCGATTTCCGATTTCGTTGACGCAGAGAGCATCCCGTTGGCGGTCACTCGCGGCCATTTCGGCGTCGGGAACCGGTCGGCCCCGTTCATCCAACCGGCACGGTAATGGGTGATTTCGATCGGCGTGTAGCCACGGGTCGCCTGGGCCGCACCGAGCGGTTGTAGTTGCAGCAGCCAACGACAGATTCCCGACCTCGAGACGCCGTTGCTTCACGATGTGATCGCCGTGAAACCGGATGACAGCGGGATCATCACCTCGGGACAAATCTATCGGAAGAGAAGAATGGCGGGCGGGCATCCCGCCCACCATTCGCTACTTTCACACAGGAAAATGCTTTACAGCGTTTCCTCCCAGTATGGTTCGGTGCGCACGGCCCTCCCGGAAAACTCGATTTCCGGCCCTCCCCGGTGGCGCTCAGGGGGTGAAGAAATCATTGCTGCGTGAGGAGTTGAAAGCCGGCCGATCTCGTTGCGGCAGAGGTAATGCCCGTCCTACCGCGTGAGCAACTCCGCGTGAGCAACTCCGCGTGGGCGATTCCACACGAGGTTGGCTGCGGCGGTTGGCCGTTAGGCAAACGGGCTGTATTTGCCTGGGACGGGTACCGGATATTTGCCGAATTCGTCTTGGACGACCGGTGGCACCGTTTCGAGCGTGTAGGTGTCGATGCCGGGTGCGAGGTCGCGGCCCTTTTCCATCAACTCATCCCACGTGACGACTTTGCCGGAGTAGCAGGCTTCGCGTCCGAGGATCGCGGTGAACGTGGAGTGGGCGCCGTATTCGCCTTCGTTGTAAATCTCGCCACGCATCAACGCTTCGATCAGGTCGTGCTGTTCCTGTTGGTGACCGCCGAGTCGTTTGCCTTCGAATTTCCAAGCGTTCTCGCCTTCGATGCGACCGCTCGGGTCGGACGTGCCTTTGGTGCCTTGGGCGAATTCACCGACTTGGGTCCAGGACCCTTTCAGGTGCCGGCCTTGGCTGAACATTTTCGATCCGTCTTCGAACGTGAATTCGCAGAACGTGTGATCGAAAATTTGGGATTTGGAACCGTCTCCGTTTTCACGTTGTTCGTGTCCGCCCATGCCGTTGCATTTGACGGGGTAGGCGCCTTTGACCCAGCAACCGACGTCGAGGTTGTGGATGTGCTGTTCGCAGATTTGGTCGCCGCTGAGCCAGTTGAAGTGGTACCAGTTGTTGGTTTGGAAACCCATTTCGGTTTGGCCTTCCTCTTTGTTCTTGTACCAGATGCCGCCGCCGTTCCAGTAAACCTGTTGGGAGATGACGTCACCGATCGCGCCGTCGTGGATGCGGGCGATGGTTTCCATGTACTGCGGTTCGTGGCGTCGTTGCAAACCGACACCGACCATCAGGTTTTTCTTTTTGGATTCTTCGACAGCGGCGAGCACACGGCGAACGCCGGGGGCGTCCGTGGCGACGGGTTTTTCCATGAACACGTGGCGTCCTTGGGAGACGGCGTATTCGAATTGCTGGGGCTTGAAACCGGGCGGGGTGGCGATCACGACGAGATCGCAATCGACATTGATGGCTTCCTTGTAGCCTTCCAATCCGGTGAAGATCTGGTCTGGTGGCACGTCGACTTTGTCACCGTGTTTGCGACCGAGGGTACTGATCGCTTCCTGACATTTGCCTTCGAAGGCGTCGTGAACGGCGACGAGTTTGACGTTGCCTTTCGTTTTCATGATGTTGTCCGAGGCGCCTTTGCCGCGACCACCACAACCGATTAAAACGAACTTAATTGCGTCGTCACCGGCGGCGTGGGCGGCGGGGATGGCCATCGCGCCGAGTCCCGTGCCGGCACCGATGGCGGTGCCCACGAGCAGGGAAGAATTTCTCAGGAACCCGCGACGATCCGCAGCGACGATGGTGCCCGAGGGCGAGTCGGTTGCCGGGGTGGATGATTCAAGCGGAGTTGTTCCCGAAGATTGCGTTTCGGAAGATTGCGTTCTGGAAGATTGCTTGGGATTTTTCATGATGTTCTTTCATCAAGTAAGGGTTGTCGGAAAGCAGGCCGAGCATTCGGTTGCTTTCGTTGGGAGGGGGAAACGGTGGGGGGGGCGGTTGATAAACGAATCATCGAACCGTCCGGCAGATGCGGAGATCGCCGCGTCGACCGCAAACCAATGCGATGGGGAAGAATTCGAACCCGACCAACCGATTGTAAACCAAAACGATCCCGCGATGTAGAGAAGTTAGACGATTGGGGAGGGGGTGCGTTGGCGGATTTTTTAACTCAAAATGATGCGGGGGCTGATTTTAACGATTATTCCGGTGTATTAGGAACGAGTTGATCGGACAAACCTCTAGATTTGGCTTTGCCGATCAGCCGATTTGCGTAGACTGAGTAGAAGATACCTTTTCCCTTTTCCCCAATGCTCGCGTTTCCTCAGATCGTGGACTCTGCGTGGCGAAATGCCGCACTGATTTAGTCGTGATTTTCTCGTCCACCGTGCCCGCCGTTCGTCGACCGAGGCTGTGCTTTTCACGCCGAGCGGTGGCTCGATGCGTTTCGCGAGGTGTCTCACCGGCGGGAGCGATGGCCGTTGCCACGTCAAGGATCAGGACCGTGATCATCGCGGCATTGATCGTCTTCGCGGTGGCGATGTCGGCGACGCCCGGTTTCACGCAGCAACCGGGGACACTCCCGCCGGCGGGATTTTTAGAAGAGACGGCTCCGTGGCCGGACCAGCTCGAAGGGATTCGTCCGGACGCGTTTTTGTTCAAGGACGAATCGAACACTCCCGTGGTGATGCCGCGAATGTCGTTCGAGGAGATCGATCGATTGCGAAAACTCGATCGGGGCGTTCGCACGGGCGACCGGGTCGCGACGCTCGAGCGATTGTCGATCGTCGGATCGTCGGGACCGACGCGGGCACAATGGGACGTTCAATTGCAAGTGCGCCTGGAGCCGTCTGCGATCCGCGAAATGCTGGGCAAATCGATCACGATCGACCTCGGTCTCGCGGGAGCCCATCTGCTCGAAGCGGCCGAGATCCGATTGACCGATGTGGCGTCGGCAACCAATGAAAATCCGCCGGAACCGAACCGGGATACTGAATCCGAGCCCACCCTCGGGACACTGATTCCAGGGGCTTATGTCCGATTTCCGGTGGGCGGCGGAGCCGAGCGAATCAAGATTACCGTGCCCCGTCAACCAGGGCGTGGAGGCGATCCAGCGATCGTGTCCCCGGTGGGTGCCGCGACGAGTCAGTTTCTGCCCGACGGTTTTCCCGCGTTTCTCGGAAACGCGATCGGCGCGCCGAGCGACCGTTGGGGAGCAGCGAGTGGAGGCTATCAGCTCGTCGTCCCGGTCGAAGCGGTCCGATCGCAGTCGGCGTCGCCACGCAACCCGCCGCTGATTTTGGTGAAGATGAGCATGTCCAGTCGTGTGTGGACGACGTCGCCGCGTCAGTCATGGTTGCCTTTGCAATTGCCGGCGGTATCCACGACGTTGCAGATGGAGTTGCAACCGGCGTTCGCCAATGAGGATACGACGATGTCACTCGAAGTGATCGGTTCGGGACGCGAGGTGGTCCGTCGAACCGAACAGCCCAATCGGTTCCTCGTCGAGTGCGACGGTGGCCTGATCGCGCTGCGTTGGACCACCACGCCTGAGTCGTCGTTGAACGCGGGGGATTTAATCGAAGTCGAATCGACAACGCAGTTGCAATGGGAATCGCCGACGGAGCCCCCGTCGATGGATGTGGCGTTGTTGGCGAGAAACCTACGTGGGCCGCTGCGAAGTTGCGAAATCCGATTGCCGCCCGGCGCGGTGTTGACGTCTCCGCCAGAGGTCGTCGAGTCGAACATCGAGCCGAGATCGACGACAAATTCCGATTCCGATTCCGTTCCGGAATCCGGCGAGGCGTCATTGTGGGAACTTCGCATCGAGCGAGTGGAGCCATCCGACAACGTCGCGGCGAAGGAGCCTGTCAACATCAATGAATCCAACCCTGACGACTCAAGCGTCGACGGTGAGGATGCCACGAAGGATGTCCCAGCGGATACCCTAGCGGATGCCACGACCAAAGTCATGCTGCGTTGGGCGGGCGGGGACGACGTGTCGATTCCGTCAACCGTGCAGGTGAGGTTGCAACTACGTCAGTTCACCGCCGAAGCGACTGCGGCGAACCCGTGGGTGTTGAAAATCCCGCAAATCAGCGGCGCGATCGGACATCGTGGACAAGTCTCGATTCGGACGGCTGGGGACCATCGTTTGCGTTGGCGGCCTCGTTTAGGAATCGATGCCATCGTCTCGCAACAAACCAGCGACAAGAACGGCGAATTGGTCTACCCGTTTCGGTTCACCCAAACGCGATTCGAATTGCCACTCTGGTTGTCTGGGAAACAACAACAGACTCGCGTCGTGGCCGAAGCGGAACTGCAGGTCACCCGCCGCGCCGCGCGATTACAGATCGAGGTCCAGGCCGGCGGCAGTGGCATCGATCCGAAAGGATTGCGTCTGGAATTAGGTGCATGGCGGTTACTCGCGATCACCACCGATGAGCAGGATTCCCAACTCGAAATGAACACGACCGACGGGCTCGTCCAATGGCAGGTCGACACGTCCGACGGAAAGTGGCCGCAGACGTATCGCATCACGACGGAGTTGCTCGCCTCGGCGGACACCGCTGCCTTCGAATCTCTGGCCTTGCCTCGGTTGGTCTCCAGCGATTCGGCGACACTGTTGAGCGACGTGCAGTTATCCGTTGCCGACGGGCGGCGTGAGTCGTGGTTGGTCGACCTGAGCGAGAGTCCAGGATTGCAACGGATCGCAGGCCAAAACGAATCCAACTTTCGGATCTTGAGTCCGGAATCACCATGGGTGTTGAGCGGACGGTTCGCGTCGTTGCCGTTGAAAATCCAGTGGTCGGGAGACGTGTCGATGACCCAGTCGAGTGATACGTGGGTGACGCGTTCGACGTGGTCGGTGACGAGTGAGTTGGATCTCGAAGGACGGTTGCAATTCGCAGTCTCGGCGTTGGAGAAGGATCGAAAAACACCATCCGTCGCACCGGAGAATCGAATCGAACAGGAAGCAACGACAGCAACCGCAATGGTAACGACGTCGCGTGGCGGTGCGAACGGGGATACCAACGGTGCCTTGGATTCGGGGGCAACGATCGATTCAGATTTGTCGAGGGAACAGGCCAATGGGACTGCCGCTGCAATCGACACAGCAGCAGTCAGCACCGACGAAACCAACGATCCGAACAACGCTGAGCGTGGCGATGACCCGTTAGGAAATCCGACGTCGGAAGTTTCCTCGTCGGATACCGCTAGTGTGGATACCGCTAGTGTGGATACCGCTAGTTCGGATACCGCGACGTCGAATGGTTTTTCACCAGACTTGTCTTGGTCGGCACTCGTCGATGGTGGTCCGGCGATCGTGCGAGAAGTTTCTCAGGCATCCGGCGGTGCGCGGGCATCGGATTCGGAGTTCGCCGAGCGCCGTGTGTACGAGATCGTGTCACCACGACTGGACACCGGGACGCACCGAATTGAATTAGTTTTTCAACAACCGATCATGGTCTTCTCGCCGGCAAAGACCGACGCAATCTCGATCGGACCTGCGGCGCCGCGTGGTGAGATCGCCAGCCTCCTGCGGTTGCCGGTACCGGTCGCTGACCACGTCGAGTTAACCTCGCCGCTGCGTTTGAATATGCCCGTCGGAGCGACGGATTCGGAGGGGCGGTTTTGGAATGTGTTGCCGGAACTCAACGGGGTACTCGGGAACTTGTACGACGCCTCGCGATTCCGATGGCAATCCGACGGGGTTCTCGGGCAGAGCGTGACGCCCTCTTCGGTCCCCGGGACGTCGCCGTGGACGTTTGAAGTGATTCCCGATTTCCCGATCCCGGTGGTGCTTCGTAATCGAGTCGGCGAGGAAAAACTGACCGAAATCCCGCGCTCGTTTCTCCGCAGTTTAGTAGGTAAGAAATTTCGACACGAACACTTGATGGCAACCGTCCGAGGTGGGCGGCGGGTTCGTTTGGGGTTGCCGTCGAGTCTGCAAACGATCCGTGTCGAGGTGCGATTGGACGGTCAACCGGTGGAGTACACTCGTGATGCCACGGGACTGCGTATCGATCTGCCGGATACCAAACGTGTTGCGACGGACCGCTCGGAGGCGTCGTCGGTTTCATCGAATCCGTCCTCCCCAATCGGGGAAGCAACCGGCAATGAGATCGGCAATGAGACTGGCAATCAGACTGGCAATCAGACTGACGCGATGTTGAACAATGAGGACTCGTCGACTCATTTGCTCGACGTTCGATTGTGGACCGATCAACCGAGTCATCCGTGGTGGTCGCGTACTGAGCCGTTGATCCGGTTGCCGGTGGGTTCCGGGTTGCAATATTGGCAATTGGTGGTACCGACGGATTCGCATTTGTTTTGGGCGTCGTCGCAATCCGGACGTGCGATGCGGTGGGATCGCGATCAACTGAAAATGTCGCGTGTCCCGGCGGTCAGTGACGCGGCGTTGATCCGGTGGGCGTTGGATCTGGATTGGCAATTCGGTGAACGCATCGCCGGGACAGTGGGCTCAGGCGATTCGAATACCACGCTCGATTCCGAGGGCAATCTCGATTCCAACGGCAATACGGTGTTGCAAGCGGCGATCCGTGAGTCGCTATCCAATTCGACGTTCACGGTTCCGGGGAACCGTTATCTGTTCTTTGCCGGCAACATGTTTTCGTTCGGATCGTTGACGGTATCGAGGACGGTGTTGTGGCTCGTCGTGGGCGGGTTGGTGTTGTTGCTCGCGTCGGCGTTCCGATGGTTCCCGGCGCTGAACCATCCGCTCTTTGCGTTCGGTTTGGCGATCGCGATTGTTGGGTTGTTGGTGATCGCGCCCGATGGGGTCGTCCTGACGGCTCAGTTGGTGATCATCTCGCTTTCTCTGGTCGCGATTTTTTATGCGATCTCGGCAATCGTCGTGCCGACGGGCAACCAACGTGTGTTGCAACCTCGGACGAACAATCGCGACAGTCATTTCAGTCGCGGCGGTGGATCGCAACGTGGTGATTCTGATTTGGCGGGGCCGACGAAACCGTCGCGGCGGGATTCCTCCGGCGGACAAACCGAAACGCGTGATTTTGATCCGCGTTACACACCGGGCGGGTCGCCTCCGGCGGTGCCTCGTGGGCAGTCGCCCGAACCGACTCCCCCGGCGACTTCCCCGGCCCCGACGACGCCCCCGACCACTTCCCCAACCGACGAAGGTTATGCCTCGCAAACGGGTGTCTTCGATGCGTCGGACCCGGACTCATCGGAGGCCGTACGGTGATTCGGTTACTCCACCGCAGTGCGATCGTCGTGTTGTTGGCACTCGGTGCCAGTGGATACGGCCATGCCAACGTCGCATGGGGGCAAAGTGAAACGGAGGTGGTGAACGAAAAAAACGCCACTGCCGAGAACAGCGAAGAACAAACCGACGAAGAACAAACCGAAGAAGAACAAACCGACGAAGAACAACCCAAGGACAAGCAACCCGACGACACACCGGCCGCCGTAAAACCGGCTCGACCGGTGGGGCCTTTGGCGGCGGTGCAGTGGCGACAAAGGACTCCTCGTTGGATCGGGTTGTATGGATCACAGTTGGCTGATTTGATCCCCGAGAGTTTTCGCCCCATCTCGATCGATGATCTGGCGGACGCCTTGGGCGATGTCCCGACGCCAAGTGTGTTGCCGAGCGAGATGCCGGCGCGGGAGCTGATCATGGTGGCCCGGATCGAGGGCGATGAGATCGTGAGCCGGGCGAGCCGCTTGGTGTTTCCGTCGAGCGAGCTTGGTACGGCGATTGACAAAGCGATTGAAGTGAACGGGGTGCCCACGAGGATGCGGCGGTTTCGACTCGGGCCGGTCAATCTCGCAATCACGGATTCACGTGCTCGCCCGACAACGAGCCCGACAGCCGCGAACCCCGATCCGGCGAGTGATCGCACGACTGGGCAAATCGTCAGCGACGGAAACGGCGACTGTTTTGCCATCGTAACTGACGCGGCGGAGGTCGAGTTTGATTGGTCATCGCGTTGTCAGTACGTCTCGCAAGGCAAACGGTGGACGTTGCGTTTTCCCGACGCGACCCTGACGCGTTTCTTTTTGATTGTGGACGCAAATTCCACGCTGGAACTCGACGGCGGATCGGCGGTGCGATTGGAACAATTGCCAGCATGGGCGTTCGATCAAGCCGACGCTTTGGAAGCAACAACGGGCTATTGGATCGAACCGACGCCGGGCCGACCATTAACGCTGCTCGTTCGAGATGACGGCAACCGAACGTCGTCATCAAATTCGCAAACCAAACCAGGCACGGGCGATTCGCAACTCGCTTCGGCAGGGACATCGGCAGAGACATCGGCAGAGACATCGGCCCCGGCGATGACGGTCGTGCGTGGTTGTCGGATGCGGACGCAGTGGATCGGTAATCAATTGCAATGGACATGTCGATTGACGGTCGATACGAACGTTGCCGGCGAACTCAGTCGACTCGATTGGGTTGATGCGGAAGTCACCTCGGTTCGGCGTGACCAAACCCAATTGCCAATGGATTGGAACGACGGCACGGCGAGTTGGACGAATCCCAAGGATGCGGAAATCGGAATCGGGCAGACGTCGCCAATGCCACCCCCTCATTCCTCGACGACGTTTATGTTCGAAGGAATATCGTTCACACAAGGGAAATCGGTTCGTTTACCTCGTCCGCTGCTGCCCGAGGATCGTTTCTTGGTTCCGCCTCAGACCTGGCAACTGCAACTTCAGATTCCCGCCGAGAACGTTCTGCATGAAATACGGTTACCCGATCGATGGGATGTTCGCATGCTGCCGCCGGAGGGGACGGGCGCGGCAATCGAATCGTCCACGCGGGCAGTCACTCCGACCCGTTCGCTCGCGTCGGTGACTTGGGTGGCGTCGGGCCGAGCACCTCTCCCGGACGAGCCATGGTCGATCAACGTGGGTAATCGAGATGCGTTGGTGTTTGCCAAACATCAGGTGCGATTCGAGATGGACGAGACCTCGATCCAAGCCCGTGGCAAACTGATGGTGGAAATGCCCGCAGGTTCGATTCGCCCGATCACGCTCGAACTGCAAGATGGATTTCAGTTTGATTTCGTGGGCGTCGGTGAAGCACGTCGCAGTGTCCCCATCGGCACCGTCACGAGTCGATCACGGCGCGTGACGATTTGGCCGGGAGGCGATGAGATTGTCGATTCTCGGGTGGCGATTTATTGCACCGCTCGCGCTCAACGAAACAACCTCGCCGGGCGGGCGATCGACGCCAAGGATCCAAACGCGTCGTCACAAAATGAAAAGACACCGGCGTCACCGACCGCTAGCAACCGCGAACCATCGCAGGGCCAAACCCAACCGGCACCGCCCACCGACGCAGACTCGGATGCGAAGGATCGCGCGAAGGATCGCGCGAAGGCCAACGCGATGACGCCGGATTCCGCTCGTGTCGATCTGGGCAACCGCGGCGCCGCGATCGGACCGCAATCGATTCAACGGGTCGGCGAGTTGTGGTTGATGCGGGTGGCCGATTGTCCCGGTCAGTTATTGGCGACGATCATCCCACCCTCGAACCTGAGTTGGTCGGCTAAGGCGTCGATCGAACCGGCCCGACGTGCGTTTGCGGATTTGACCCCGACGCAGCGACGGTTCTTTGCCCCGTTGCCGGGCGACGCGATTGTGTTCGGTGGCGCGATCGAGGCAACCCCCGCGATCACCCTGGCCAAACCGGACATCAACCTGTCCGTGTCTCTGAAAACACACATCGCGGGACGATGGAAAAAGACTCCTAATGCGGCCGAGACCTCGACCGGCCCATCAACTCATTCCTCAGGCGTGTCCCCGCGCATCGGTGATCCGGTCTGGCAGACACTCGAGGTGAAAACCGAGGGCACCGCAGGCGAAATCGGATCGATGCGAATTCGTTTCGCCGCCGAGTCCGATGTGGCAATCGGGGATGCGGCGACAAGAGATGCGATGCAGTGGTCGGTGCAACTGCAAAACAACCAAGCCGAGATCCCGATCGAAGAAAATGGGATCGGTCGAGATTATTTGGAAAACACCAACACCTGGGAAGTTCGCATTGCCTTGCCGCCCCAGTTCACGAACCAATCTTTGCTCATCGGACGACGCCGTCAAAGCCTTCCTGCGGACGGTTCGGCATTGACAATCGGTTTGCCCCATGTTCCCGACGCGGCCTCGCAATCCGCCGAGGTTTGGATCGATGCTTGTTTGCAACTGCAACAACAAAGCGAAGCACTCAAAGGAGTTCCCACGCTCGCCAACGCTTGGCCGGGGCCCGAACCAACACGATCGGCATCGGCAATGAGCGGAGGCCAACCAAGATCCTCGTTCGCGTCGCTGGCCCGCTATCGCTACGAAACGAATGACCAACCGCGTGTCCACTTGATGCCGCGCATCCATCACGTTCCCTCGGGGATGGTCGTCGGGCAACGGTTGACGTCCGTGGCATCGGTCAGTGGCACCGACACGCTGACGTTATCATGTTTGATTCGTTCCCAAGCCGAGATCTCGCTGACGTTCCCACCCTCCCTGCATCTACTGGAGATTCGTCGAGACGGGCTGCTCGTCGATCCACGAGTCTTGCCCGGACACGGCGTCGTGATCCCGTTGGGTGGTCGCGGATCAACAAATCGCTCGTCCATGATTGACAGAGATTCGGGAGAACCATTCGAACCGGCGGGATTTCCAACAACAGGGTTTCCAACAACAGGGTTTCCAACATCCGAAGCCTCGTCGTCAAACGATCCGGCGATGACTTCGTCTGCCCCACGTTGGACCCAAATCGAAGTGCAATGGCTCGCGTCTTCACCGCGAGGACATTGGTACCGTTGGTACGAGTTTCCGGAAATCGAAATCGATCAACTGATCATCGACTCGCGTTGCGAACTGTTTGCCGCCACCGGTACGAACGTCTTTCAAATCCCCGATCTGGAATGGGCATGGTCGGGCCCAACGCCGCCGCTCTTGCTCCCCTCCGGATTGAGCATGGGGATTGGTTGGGTTGCCGCCTTCACGCTGCTCGGGTTGGCACGTTTCGTCGGCACCGCAGGGATCGGTTCGATCGTGTTTGGGATCTTCTTGGCGATCGTCGCGGCACTTTTCTGGCCGCTTGCCTCGATGCCACTGATGGTCTTTATCGCGGTGCCGCTGACGCTCGCGGCAATGCAATTGACCACGTCACAACGGATTCACCAACATCAAAAACGAACGGAGAAAACCGGTTCCCTCCCGCCACATCGATCCGATGATGAGAAAAAACGTTCCGCCGCGCCTCATTCGTCCCCACGTCCGAGTCCCCGCGATCAAACATCCCTCCCCGACGAGCCAGCCGCGATCCCGAGCCCGCCTGAAGAACGATCGGACTCCTGGACGCGACGGTTCGGCGCGGGCGAGATCATCAGCAGCGAAATCCGATCCGATGACGTTTTCAATCCGACCGATCCGGATTCAACCGTGAAACCGGTGCCCCAAGATGCCCTGATTTCCGGTGCCCCGATTCCCGATGCCCCGATTCCCGATGATTCGATTCCCGATGATTCGATTGCCGATGATTCGATTTCGGGTGAGTCGGCTGTTGAGGACTCCCCTGGTGGATTGTCGAGTTCAACGATCGTCCCATTCTTGATCGCGATGGTGTGGACGTTCGCGTGCCCGACAAACGTCCTCCCCTGGGCCGGCGCGCAACCTCCGATCAATCGAGAGATCGCCTCGGAAACAGCCACCGCCCCCAACGTGCCACCGACGTCAACGAACCAAAACTCATCCGGTGACGACTCCGTTGCGTCGACGATTGACGTTCTAGTTCCGACTCAAAGCGACGGGAAGCTGTTGGGGAACAAAATCTACATTCCCGAAGCGTTCTACAACGAACTTTATGTCACCGACGAGCGATCGCGAGTCGAATCACCCATGATTCAACGGGTCTCGTATCGGTTACGTTTGAAATCACCAACGACGGATCAATCGCCCCGCGAGCCCAACTCGGCAACCCCCGTTGTCCCCACCGATCCTGTCTTATCGAGCAACCTTGTCGTTGCCAACGAACTGGTCGCTTCGATCGAGCTCGTGACACCGGTGATCGGACGGCGAGTGAAGCTGCCTTTTCGGTTCGATCAGGTCAGTGGTGCGGACCAAGTGCGTGACGACGGCGATAACCAATCGTTGCGCTGGGGTGACGACGGGGAAGGATGGGTTTGGGTCGAACTGCCCTCTTCCACACGAGACGCCGCCCGACTTAAAATCGCACCGATCATGTTATCGCTGCGATGCCAGACCGAACGTCAAACACCCTGGCTGGTCGTGTCGGCCGCCCTGCCTCCGATCGCGACAACCCGACTGTCGATCACGGCCGATACCGACGTGCATTCGGTGATCCTCGAGGATGACCGATCGAGTCGCTTCGTCGACGTGCGATCGAACGATACCAACACAATGCTCGGCCCGACTGTTTTTGCAAACGGCTCGTCAACACCGCAACGGGCCGACCCCATTTCGCTCGGACCGCAACGTCAATTGGACGTGCGTTATCTCGTCGGCCCGAAGGATTCGGCGGTGTCGACAATGTCGGACGCCGGGATTCGCCGCCCCCGAGACGGTGGGCTGCCCTGGGAGGACGAATCGTTTTGGCAAAAACGGTTTTGGATCCATTCGCACGCCGGCAAAACCGTGATCGAGTGCGAAATGGAACCCCGCCGAACGCTGCCTCCCGAAGTCATCGTGACACTCTTCACCACGCCGCCGACGTGCATTGACGAGACGAACGCCGACGCCGCGAACGAGCTTGGGGAGGAACTCTCCGCCGAACCGGCTCCGCGTTGCGAGCAGCTCGACCAACAATGGAAATTGCAGAACCCAAACGAATCCCCCCCGGGGCTGAACCCGACCCTGCGGCTGATGTCGTTGTCCCAACAAGCACATCCGATCCGATTGGGGTGGTCTCTCCGGACACCGACGCGAGGAAGCTGGCGAGTTCGTTTGCCGCAGATCCGCATCACCCCCAACCCGGACTCAAACCCAACGGTCGCGGCACCGGGCACCGAGACGCTCGACCGACCCGACACGCCGCCAAACGTCGCAGAAGATGCGGCCGCAGAGACCTCACCGCCCTGGATCGCATGGACGTTCTCGGATGACCTTCGACCGGATTGGTCGACACTCGGTGAACTCGAACCGCTCGCCGTGGATCAGTTCTATGCGAAATGGACGGGGTACCTCAGTTCGATCGATCGGGCCGTTGTGGGAACGGTCAACGAGATTTCATTGCAACACATCCCGGCGGCAAAATCTTCGTTGAACACTCGGCACGAAATCACGATCGGTTCCGAATCACAACAAGTGCGATTTTTCGCCGAGGTGAACGCCCCCGAGGCCGCGTCCGCGACCGCCGGCGCTCCCGGTGGAACGACTCAGTATTCGATCGAATTGCCTGCGGACGTCCGATTGTTGGATTGGCGTTTTGATCCTACCGACGCGACGTCCGACGACACCTCGCTGACCGACGATGGCAACATCGCGACCGGTCAAGGGATGATCGCCAACGAGAATGTGACCGGCGATTTCAACGGAGGCGATTCGCGTGGGATCTCTCCTTTGACTAGCACTTCGGCCAAGCCCCCTTCGGCCCCCTGGACGGTGCTACGACGTGGCGATGCGACCACTCTGTTATTGGCATGTGACCGAACCGGATTCCGACTCGTTTTAGATGCCGTGCTGCCACACGCTGCCGGGCAAGAACCGAACCGACTTGCGTTGATCCGGTTGAAACGAGTCTCCGACTCTTTGGAACCGAAAGCGGATTCGCCCGAGCCAGCCCCAACTCAGCCAACCGATGCCCCGTTCAAGCAAGTCCATGAACTCCAATTGACCCGGTCGGTCGACATCAGTGTCAAATGGGTTGATCCTGTCGGTGGCGTCCGAATCGAGGCGGCCGTGGAAGACGCCGCGTCGTTGCTCGCACGCAGCAAAATTCTGATGGATCGTTTCACGACGAACGACTCGATCGACGAAGCGTTTCAATCCGCTCGTTTTCGTATCCGCAAAAACACGCAACCCTTTGACATCGATTCCCGCATCACGCTGCGTTGGGAAGAAGGGCGATGGACGGCACAAACCGATTGCCAGGTCACGAGTAAATACTGCCCCGATTACCTCGACATTGCCGTACCGACACGGTGGTGCGATTCGCTGCAGATCCTACCGTTGGGGATTTCTACGAGACAGCCAACGCTCGACCCCGCGATTCAGGTTCTGCGTCTCGAATTACGACAGGCCCCCGACTCGTTGAAGGACCCAGCCTCTCTCGAAAACCCGGCCTCACTGAAAGAGCCAACTTCCCACGCCCGCACATTCCGTTTGATCAGTCGATTGGCGGTCTCCGAGATCACCCGAGTCAGTGTTCCGGAAATTCGCGTGATTGACGCCCGACGGCATCGGATCGACGTCGTCGTGCCGACACGATTGACGAACGAACAGGTTCGATGGCGGAGTAATTTTGCGGGGCCGATCGAAAAACCCCGCTGGCGGGTCCAATTGCCGGAAACACCGAACTCACCCGTCAACGCCGAATTGTCGGTTTATGCCGTTACCAATCCCGGTTGGTCGATCGATTTGGAAACGCTCCCGCGGACCGATCGACTTGCCCGATTGATTCACGCCGACCACCGCGTGTTCGTTCGCCCGCAGAGCGAACAGTGGCTCATGATCAGCCGATTCGATGTCGTGCCCGGTGACCAAGTTTCGGTCCAAATGTCGACAGCTCGGTCGGCCAAATTACTCGGCGTGTGGGCGGCGACACGCCCGGCTGATTTGCTCAACGCTTCGCTACCTCCGTCGATCGCCGGCGAGAATATGATCGAGACGATGGACTATCAATGGGAGATCCCACTTCCGCTAAGTCGACTCAGTCAAACAGTCGAAGTCCTCACCACGTTCCCTCACGACACGCGTGAACTCCGACTGCCGGCACTGATCGGGTTGGCCACCCCGACCGAGAACGCGAGCGTGTCTTGGTGCGAAATACCGGCGCAACCCTCGGACTCTCGTGGAACACTCGATTCATCGATCGATCCGTTGCTGGAATCCGATCCGACGTCACAGCAAAATAGGTCGCTCCGCGTTCTCGAGATGCTGGCCGCCTACCCCGAGGCCGAAGGGTTGTCGCCGATGATACGATTGCAGTGGCTCGCCACCAGCGCCGTGGAGGCGATCCGCGCGTCCTCAGACGTCTTGGCGGATCGTCGCGACGAAGAGGTGACCGCGTGGTTGAAACCATGGATCGCGAGATACCGAATGCTGGGTATCGCTGCGGGGCGCCAAATCGGTGAGGGGAATCTTAATGCAGGCGATTCGCTCTCCGGTGCAGAACCTGGTATCGAATCTGTCGTACCGAACCGAACGTTATTAAGTTGGGAAGAGATGGATGTCTATATTCTTTCGCAGGAAACTCGCTATTTCGCAGATGATGCGTTTGCGAACGATCGTCTACCCCAACTCGACCCCAATCGGTCTCGTACCGAATCGATAAAAAATCGGTTGAATGACAACCTCCGTTGGTTGCCTGGTGAGAGTTCGACGACATGGTCCGATTTCCTCGCGGTGAGAACGCCTCCGGGATTCGTCGATCGTTGGACATTTGCCTGGGCTGATCAACCCTTGCCGGTCGCGTTCCTGGCAAAGAAACAAGACCAACTCAGCGAGACGACTCGGTTGGAAGTCATGCGCGTCGGTCTTTTTGTCGCCGTGGCCTGCTTACTTTTTCTCGTGTTCGTTTTGCCACACCATCGCCCTTCAAAACAACCCCATTCTGAATCGGAAACGAACTCTTCGTGGAGGTCGTCTTGGAACCATCCGGCGTTTTGGCTGTTCGTGCTCGGATTGGTTGGGATTCGGATGTTGCCGTTGCCGATCTCTCTCGGGATGATGGCCGCAGCGGTCTTCTTGGGAGCGGGCGATTCGGTCACGCAGTGGGTCACACGGTGGTGGAAGACACCAACGCGGACCCGAAAAGGAATGAAATCTTGAATCGTTTGTACCTCGATCACGCCTCGACGAGTTGGCCGAAAGCCGACGGGGTGATCGAAGCCATCACGCAGTTCATGCACGAATGCGGCGCCAGTGCGTCACGAGGCAATTACGCTGCAGCGAGGGCAGCGGGCGGCATTGTCGCTCGCACGCGGCAACGCCTCGCCACCGAAATCGGATGCAACGATCCTGCTTGCGTGAGCTTTCATCCCGGATGCACCGCCGCTTTGAACGTCGCGATTGCAGGGCTGCTCGCCGGACAACTCTCTCCCGACACACGAGTGATTGCGTCATCCGTCGAACACAACGCCGTCCTCCGCCCGCTTCACGCCGCGTCCCAACGCGTCGGAGCGGAACTGCACACGGTCCCTACCGCTGCCAGCGGACGAGTGAACGTCGACGCGATCGCCGGCGCGATCGACGAGCGAACCCGATTGATCGCATTGAGTCACGCGTCGAACGTGACCGGGATCGTGCAACCGGTTGCCGAGTTGGGACAGATCATCGCCGAGCAGAACGCGAGCCGAGATCCGACGCAGCAGATCATCTTGTTGTGCGACGCGGCCCAAACGTTCGGATACCTCCCGATCGACGTCACCACACTCGGGGTCCACGCACTCGCCGCACCCGCTCATAAAGGCAGCGGCGGTCCGGTCGGGATCGCGATGCTGTATCTTCACCCGTCGCTACATGACATCATCGAACCGACGATCCACGGCGGCAGTGGTCACGACGGGCTCGCCGAGACAATGCCCACGGCCATGCCCGGACGTCTCGAACCGGGCACACTGAACGTGCCCGCGATCGCCGGATGGCAGGCGGCACTGAACCGACCGGTTGCCGATCCGCAATCGATATCGAAACTCGCCACGTATCTGCATGACGGATTGGCGGGCATCGAGGGAGTGCGTGTCGTCGGCGATCGAGGCGAGTTGCCGATCGCGAGTCTCGATTTCGGATCGCTGCTATCGAGCGCCGAGGCCGCCGCGATTCTCGATGGCGAATTTCAAATCGATGTCCGTTCGGGATACCACTGCGCCGCCCGACTTCACGATTGCTTAGGCACCCGCCCATCGGGCACCCTGCGAGTCAGTGGCGGCCACACCACCACCCACGCCGATATCGATCGCTTCCTCGCCGCAGTCGCCGAGATCGCTGCGGACAGCCCAGGAGGGCAACGTTGTGAAGCTTTTTAGCGCCCATCGGCTGACCTTGGCGGGCGCAAAGATGATTGAATCAAAAGCCCGCAAGCCGTCCGGTGCCATCATGCGTCACCGGACGGACTGCTCTTTTTGATAAGTTTTTCTCATTGAGGGACGGATAGGTGCTAACGAACTTCGGAAAACTGCATCAGTTTGAGGAATCCAACGGGATATTTACTCGATCAAAATGTTGAATGACTTCCAGAAGGGTCTGAGTGACCTCTCTCAAGTTTGTGTTCGCTCAAACGAGGGATCGATGAGGTCGTCGTCTGAGAGAGGCCTTTGGTTTTTCTTTTTCGTGGAAACCCTTCACGGGGTTGTTTACTCTTTCAGTTCTATGAATGAGACAATGAGAGTGGTTCGAAATCGAGGCGGTTTTACGTTGGTTGAGTTGCTGGTGGTCATTGCGATCATTGGTGTGCGCGTCGGTTTGTGATTGCCGGCGGTTCGAGCGGCACGCGCGGCAGCCTGACGGATGAGTTGTCGTAATAACTTCAAACAGATTGGGTTGGCGATTCACAATTATCACTGTGCCTACAATCAACTGCCGATGCAGGGCACCGGGACCAATGGGAGGAGTAATTTCCCCAGCAATACAAATTGGGCCGGGGACCCGAACCCCGAGTTCACCAACGCGTATTTGCCTTGGCAAACGGAGCTCTCTGGGTTTTGCTGCCCGAGCGATCCGGGGACCGGTTTGCCGGCTCAATGCCGAACCAACTATGCCGCTTGCCATGGGGACAGTAATTTCCGTTACGAATCGACGGGCCTCAATCTCAACGGGAGCGTCAATGTGAATAATGCGCGGACGCAGCGTGGTAAGTACATCATCACAATTATTTCGGCGTAACCACGTAGCAGCGTCTCTCTGAACCGCTGAAAATTGCGAGTCTCAGAGAGACTCGCCTACGTGAGGTTCTGCCGATGTGGTAAGTGCTCGCGGCGTGTTCGTCAATTTCAACAAGATGACGTTTCGAGCTGTGCTCGATGGGTTATCCAATACGATCATGTCCGGTGAGATCACGACCGACCCGGGCGATTTGGATCGCCCGTCCCGATCCTCGTCCGCATGGCGGGTCGACGGTCAGGCCACCCAATCCGGCGGGGACGGAGGCCTACGCAAACGCGGGCAATTGTATCACCGGACTGGACCCCACGCGGCCTCAATTTTGGGCTGCCCCTACCGGCACCACTGCCGATCAGCGAAGGGGGTTGAAGTGGCGATCGTGCTACATGCGATACAGCGATTTTGTGGTTCATCCGGCGCACGCTTCCGCCGGATGAACCTGCTGGTGACCTAAATCGGCTCGGTGGGTCATGCTGTATTGAGTAACGACGCGAAATCCGAAAGGACACGAAAAAACGGGATCGGCTCTTTCGAGCTCATCCCGTTTTCGTTTTGAATCGAGAGGCGACGCGTCCGAGAAAACGTTCGGCGTCGGTCGACCCTTGTTGAGTCAGTCAGAAAGCTGGCTAGTCGCTGTGGGGCGTTTCCTGTTAGTAGCGATCGCCACCGCGTCCGCCACCACCGCCGCCGCCGTAGCCGCCACCACCGCCACCATAGCCGCCGCCACCACCGCCACCATAGCCGCCGCCACCGCCACCGCCGCTGCGACCTCCGCCACCGCCGCCGCCGTAACCACCGCCACCGCCACCGCGATCACCGCCGCCGCCGCCACCGGTGCGGGGAGCCCTTGGGCGAGCTTCATTGACCGTGACATTGCGGCCCGCAATGTCTTGCCCATCGAGATTCTCGATGGCGTCTTTGGTGCCGTCGCCTTCGCCCATTTCAACAAACGCGAAACCACGACTGCGGCCCGTTTCCCGGTCCATGATGATGTTGACAGCCGTTACTTCACCGTACTGCTCAAACGCTGTCCGAAGATCGTCTTCGGTGGCCGAGAACGAGAGGTTCCCTACGTAAATATTCGTCACAAATCTAACCTTAAAACCGTCACCAACGAGACGAAACGTCTCTCGCATCCAAGGCGGTATGCTGGAAAACACTTCCAAAAACTATCCGACCGCGGTGAGTGTGGTGCATAACTGGAGGAAAGATTGAACCAAACCAGGGCGCCAGTCAATGCCATGATCGTGAAAAAGACGCAGTTTAGGGCGATTGACACCTTGAAGGGATCTGCGTTGCCCGTGACAATCCCACCGGGTGGGAGCGACTCATGCACGTCTGTGCAGACACTGTTTCGTTTCAGCCGTTACTTTTCCTTTTGAGCACTCTGCCCTCTGTCGTCAAAACCTCCGGTTTCGAAAGCGAACCTAATGGCCTTTTTTCTCGCCAGCACCGGAATTGATGCGGACAAAGTCGGACCGTTCGTTTCGACCATCTTTGATTTCCTCAAAACCAAACTCGATGACGAAACCGTCGATCAAATCACCAGCAAACTGCCAATGCTGAAATCGCTGCTCGGTTAAGCCCCGCGAAGCTCGGATTGAATAATGAACGTAGTGCAGTCTGCTTGCCTGCACGCTTGGTCCCCGCAGGCTAGCAGCCTGCACTCCGCGAGAGATCCCTGTGAAGATACCCCTGCTGACACTGGCGTTCGCCTTTCTCGTCGTACTCAATCCGGGCGAGTTGCCGGCCATCACCGCAGCCGATTTCTTTCTCGCCCCCGATGGCGACGACGCCTCGCCCGGAACCTCTCAGCAACCCTTCGCCACGCTCACCCGAGCACGGGATGCGGCCCGAATTTCCAAACGCAGCAGTAACGTCGACTCGCCCATCGTGATTCATGTTGCCGGCGGCCACTACCCGCTCGACGCGCCGTTCGAATTAACACCTCGCGACAGCGGCACCGAGTCCGCACCGATCGTCTATCGCGCCGCCGAAGGTTCCCGGCCCGTGTTCTCCGGCGGACGGATCATCACCGGTTGGAAAGAAGGAGCAAACGGGACCTGGACCGCACCGATCCCGCAACTCGCAACCGGCCCGTGGAAGTTCGACCAACTCTTCGTCGGCGGCCAGCGCGCGATCCGGGCGAGAACCCCGAATCGGTTTTACTTCCACATGCAAAATGTCCAAGAGGTCCAACACGCACCGCCGCAGAACAACGGTCCCGCCGCGACTCAGACGGTTGAAATATCGCCCGAGGTTTTGAGTACGGTGGAATCACTCAGCGGCGAGCAGCTCCGCGACGTCAACATGCTCGTTTATCACAAATGGGACAACACCCGCCGTTTCATCGACTCGATCGATCCCGACGAACGCACGCTCACCACGTCGGGCAAACCGATGAAATCCTGGAACCCCTGGAAACCGCAAACCCGATTCCATCTCGAAAACTTCCTCGCCGCCTTGGACGCCCCCGGCGAATGGTTCGCTTCCCTCGATGGCGTGCTGCACTACCGACCGAGACCCGGCGAAGACATGACGTCGATCGAGGTCGTCGCACCGGTCATCGATCGTTTCATCACCCTCTCCGGCGACGCTGCCAAGGACGACTACGTCGAACACGTTCGTTTGGAAGGATTGACGTTTCATCACGCCCGATGGGTGACACCGCCCGGCGGGTTCGAAGCCGCCCAAGCGGCCTCGCCGATCGATGCCGTCGTCATGCTCGACGGCGCACGCCATGTTCAAATCCGTGATTGCGAGTTCGCCCACTTCGGTCGTTACGGCGTCTGGTTCCGCAACGGTTGCACTCACTCCTCGATCGAGAAATGTCATCTTCACGACTTCGGTGCCGGCGGCGTGCGGATCGGATCAACGAGCATTTCCGACAACCCGAAACTGCACACCCATCACATCACCGTCGACAACAACATCATCCGTCACGGCGGTCGAATCTTTCCCTGTGCCGTCGGTGTTTGGATCGGACAAAGCGGCGAGAACCACGTCACTCACAACGAGATCGCCGACCTGTTCTACACCGGCATCTCGGCCGGATGGCGCTGGGGATACGGTGAATCACTCGCTCGCAATAACACGATCGCCAATAACCACGTGCATCACCTGGGTTGGGGCGTGCTCAGCGACATGGGCGGCATCTACACGCTCGGCCCTTCGGCCGGCACCGTCGTTCGCGGCAACGTATTGCACCACATCGATTCCTACACCTACGGCGGATGGGGCCTCTACACCGACGAAGGCAGCAGCGATATCGTGTTCGAAAACAATTGGGTCTACGAGGTCAAATCCGGCGGATTCCATCAACACTACGGCAAAAATAACGTCGTCCGGAACAACATCTTCCTCAACAGCAAAACGCATCAACTGCAAGCGACCCGAGTCGAACCCCATCGATCGTTCACGTTCGAAAACAACATCGTCTCCTACCACGGCGGCCCGTTGCTCTACGGACAATGGGAAAAGCTGAATTACGTCAGCCGAAACAATTGCTACTTCAACACCGATGGCGAAGTCGACTTTTTAGGCAAATCACTTTCACAGTGGCAACAAGCCGGGCATGAACAAGGGTCGATCACTGCCGATCCAAAGCTAAACAACGTCGCCGCTGGAGACTTCCGCGTCGCACCCGACTCACCCGCGATCGCGCTCGGATTCCAACCCTTTGATCCGAGCGCTGCCGGCGTCTATGGGGACGCCGATTGGATCGAAATCACCAATCGTCCGATCACCGGGACACTCGAACTGCCCCCCGAACCACCACCCATTCCGGTCTCCGTCGATTTTGAAAACGACGAACTCACGACCACTCCCACCGAAGGAGAATCCCGATTAGAAGGCCGTGGGGAAACGATCGCCGTCACCGACGAAACCGCGTCTCAAGGCAAGCGATCGCTGAAAATCACCGACGCCGCCGGGTTGCAGCATTCTTACAACCCGCACTACACGTTCCCGGATCTGAAGTACCAACAAGGTGCGATCCGGCACACGTTTGATTTGCGAGTCGAACCGGGCGCCATCGTGCATTTCGATTGGCGAGATTGGAGTCAGTCGCAGTACCACTCCGGCCCGAAGTTCGACATCACCAACGGCCAACTCCATCTACCCCAGCACGCCCCGATCGCGATCCCCGCATCGACTTGGTTTTCCATCGAAATCCTCGGCCATCTCGATGGCGAGAAACGACATCGTTGGGACCTCACCGTGGACATCGCCGACCAAGAACCGATCGTGATCGAAAACCTCCCCTTCGCCAACGACGAGTTCGAAAAACTCACCTGGTTCGGATTCGTCAGCGGCGCGACACAGCGCACGGTTTTCTATCTTGATAACATCCAACTGGATTCCAATTAAGCGGAATCCATCCGATTCATCGACAATGAGGCAGAAAGATGGGGGCAGGGAAATAGCTGGATTTCGTCTCCGTTTCATTTTCCTGCTCCATCCGCTGCGTCGCCAAAGAGTGCGATTTTTGGTAAAGCGGGTTCAGAACAATCCCCCCTTCCTTAAAAGATGCTTTCCCCGTGGCCGATTACACACCGACGCAAGGTCGCTACCTTTCGTTCCTGATTGCGTACATCGAAGCGTATGGATAATCGCCGGCCGAGTCCGATATTGCCCAAGCCATGCAGGTCAGCCCGCCCTCGGTCAACGCGATGGTCCGAAAGCTGGAATCACTCGGCTTGATCACCCACGAAGCGGGCGTGCCCCGCTCGATCGCGAACAAGAATTCTTCGAGGGCGAGGACTTCGAATTCGACGCGGAACTTTTCGACAAAACCGACGTGACCGCGGCGATGCAATCGATTTAATGGCAAAGCAGATTTTTTGACAGGAAGATTTTGGATAGGAAAATACCGTTCCAGAACCGTGTCGCCAGAATGTTTCCAATCCGAAAAGTCGAAGACCGTGGGAGCAAAGACTGACTTAGTGAAACTCGCCAAGAGTTTTCGAATCAACGTTTTTGTCAGAACCACGAAAGTTGTCAAGCTCGATTTGTCGGATCATCCATTCTCCAAAGCAATACTTGCGAGGTGCTTTTTGTTTTGAAAACGCTGCATGAATCTTGGATCAGGCAAGAGAAACAGCTCTGCTCCTACAAATGGTAGCTTCCTTTTCACTATAATGTGAGGGAGTGAAGCAGGTTCGCCTTCAACTCTCGGTTTTCGTCTTCGAGTTGCTGCATCTTGTCCGCCTGCATCTGCACCGGCTTGTTTCGCTGCGCAATATTGAGCGTTTTCGTTTTCGGTTGTGGACGTTTGACTGCCCTCGGCACGTTTTGCCAAACGCCCCGACTTCGACGCAACGTCGATTTCACGAGATAGAGGCCTACCGGACGTGGGATGCGAAACATGGAAAGAAACTCGCTTACCACTCGGGTTGTTTCTTTTGAATGAACGATTCGATGCCTTCGCCGGCCGATTCGGTCGTGCAGGCGGTGGCGCTGTCGGCGGCTGCGGCGGCGATTTGTGTTAGCAACGCTTCACCGATGCTCTCGTTAATCAATCGCTTCGTCGCTTGAATCGATTGCGGTGACCCCATCGACGATTCGATCGCCCAGTACAACGCGGTCTCCTCGGCCGCGCCGGTTTCCACCGGAGCTTGGCATAACAATCCCGCGCGGTCGGCGTGGGCGGCGGAGATCGGTAGGCCGGTCAAACTCATTCTCGCCGCGAGTGCCGTTCCGACTCGAAACGAAAGCAGCGCCGCGGTGACTCCGCCGACCAACCCCTTTCGCACCGCAACGGCGGAAAAACTCGCTCGCTGCGATGCGACGATCATGTCGCTCGCCAGCGAGAGAGCGAACCCGGCACCGATCGCGGGACCGTCCACCGCAGCAATGATCGGTTTGGGAAACCGCAGCAAAGTTTCACAAACGTCGGCGAGGCGGCGCCAGTATTCGAACCACTGCGCGAACTGCTCCTGTTCGGGCAGTTTGCGGATTTCACGCAGCACGGCCATGTCCACCCCGCTGCAAAAACTGTCGCCACGCGAGGCTAAAATCACCGCCCGAATGCGGTGATCCTGATGCACCTCGTCGAGTCCCTCGCAAAGGTCGGCGAGCAATCGTGGGTTCAACGCGCCGTGTTTTTCAGGACGATCGATCCACAGGGTAGCGATCGGTCCGGACGTTTTGATTTCGAGATGTTGCATGACGAGTCCACGGTTCGGTTTCGGTGAGAACGAAAACGTCGATTCTAACGTGAAATCGTCGGTTACGGTGGGGTGGCCTCGAAGGCAGCGTACTTAGTTCTCTCGGATCGCGATCAGGCAATTGCCCACTCGCAAAACGAGCGTGGCTTCGGCGGCGAGGGCGGCGCCGTACAACGTGGGTTTGCTGAACATCGCCGAGGCTTGACGACGTTGCTCGGTCGTTTCTTCGGCGAGTTCGGGTTCCTTCGGCAGCGTTTCGTCGCTCCAGGATTCGTTCTCGGCCAGCACGTTGTACTCTCTACCGGATGCCAGTACGGTAACGAGGCCCTGTTGTCCGAAGAAATAGACGCGGTCTCCCGATGCGATCGGGGTCGCCCAACAGGATTGTTCGAGCCGTTTGCTGTAGAGTTCTTCGCCGGTCTTTTCATCGAAACAAAACACGACCCCAGCGCGGTTGACCCAGTAGGCTAAACCACGATGGACGATCGGTGACGCCCAACTCGGCATCGCGCCCTCGGCGACCCATTTTCGCTCGGCCTTCCATTGCTCGTCCGTGCGAGTGACCTCCATCAAACAGTTCGAATCGGCCGCCGATCCGGCGTTCTCGCCGTTACGTCCGCGCGATGCGCCGACGAGGAAACGACCGGTACCGGATTCCATCGGCGTCGTTCCTGTGTTGCCGCCGACATCGTCGAACGACCACAGGACCTCGCCGTTTTTGGGATCGTAACCGTCGACGGTTCCGGCGGAACTGACGACGACTTGCTCGACGCCGTCGAGGTTGATGATCGCTGGTGAACTCCAACTCCGCCGCGCCGTGCGATCGGCTTTCCAATCGGTATTTCCGGTTTCCTTGTTGAGCGCGACCAGGCATCCCGGGCCGTCATGGTCGAGTAAAACGAACACGTGCGTCTCGTTTTGACAGGGTGAGGCACCGAGGCCGAATTCGGCGACGAGCGGCCCGACGTCTGCTCCCAGTTTTCGCTGCCACAGCTCGTCGCCGTCGTGCGAATAGGCGACGCAATCGCCGCTCTCGAATACCGAAACGGTTCGCTCGGCGTCGACCACCGGCGTCGGTGCGGCGCGGCTGACGTAGTAGCTGTTGGTGACCGGCGTGGAGTTGGCGATCGATTTTCGCCATCGCTCTTGCCCCGTTGCCCCATCAACACAAACGGTGTGAAAGGTGTCTTTCATCGGCCCCTCGACACTGGTGACGAACACGTTGCCGTTCCAAACCACGGGACTGGATTGACCGTGTCCAGGCAGCGTGGTTTGCCAGGCGATGTTTTCAGTCGGCGACCATTTCAGCGGCAGCGGTGTGTCGGGGTTTTGATGGGCGCCCGCGCCGAGGAAAGCGGGCCAGGAATCGGCGCCGGTTGGCAAGACGCTGAGCAACAGGAGAGCGAACCAAGTCATGTCAATGTTCCGTGCGAGGAGGATTGGGTAGGGGGAGTATTTAGGACGGACGAAACAACAATGACGGTAGTGGACGCGTCTGATTGTCTCGCTGTCGCTCAGAACTCGGGAACAACGCGTCGATCGGCGATCGAACCGAGCAGACGCCACGTTTCCAAGTTCACCGAATCGGTCACGAACCGCACCGAGCCGTCGGCGAGCAAGACCATCACGCCGCCGGTGTGTCGACTGCGTCCACTTTTGATCGTAGCCGATCGGGAGTAGCAGTCATTGACTAACGTATTGGGAACCCGGAAATGATGGTATCCCGAGTCATTGACGGATCCATCGGCCCACTTTTCACCACGTTTAAAAACCACGGGACTGGCGTCATCGAGACACCACGAGTCGTCGATGACCGGAGCCCCCGCGTTCCAAACCGAGGCGTTGACGCCTTCAGCCCCGAGGTTGGCATCGCCTCGGGTGCTGTCGGGCAAACCGGAGCCGACCAACGTTTCACAAAACGCTGCAGTGTGCGAGGTGCCGTCGAGCATATCGCGAAACTTCTTTTGCGAATCGATATAAAACAGACCGTCGCAGTTGGTGTAAACGCCACCGTCATGAGCGGTCCCATTATTGGCATGATAATTCGTCGCACCCCACTCCTGACTGACGCGATCGTTGACGTCGCTCGGGCACAGGAACGTGGCGACTCGCGTTGCGACTTCGCTGCCCAGATCGGGGTGAGTGATCACGGCGGGCGGCGGGCCGGGCGAAAATAGGTACAGCGGCTGATTGAGATCGATGGCTTCGTAGATCGCCGATTGCTCTAAAAACGGGGTCAGTAAACCCAGCGGTCCCCAACGATAGAACGATCGCTGGGAGGGTGGGACGGGTGCTTTCGAGTTGTCACGTTGGGAGGGGAACCGACCCATCGTGTCGTGGTGCATGTGCAGCCCGAGACCGATTTGTTTCATGTTGTTGCTGCACGACATTCGCCGCGCCGCTTCGCGTGCTGCCTGCACGGCGGGCAACAGCAAACCGACGAGCACGCCGATGATGGCGACCACGACGAGCAGTTCTACCAACGTGAAGCCGCGACGGGAACGGTGCGGTGTCGCCGTGTTTGTCAACGAAAACATCGTCTGTTTGGGATGATTATTCATGGATGGATTTTGAGTGAATGCGTACCGGTAACCCCACGCGTTGAACACACCGAAGGAAACGATATGGAATGCGAATCAGGGAGGATGTGTTCCGCGATGCCGACCGTTGGCAGGTCGCCGCCGCGCTAGCGATGAAGGGCACACTGGTGTGAGGAGCGAGTCTTCAAACACGAACGCGGTAGCGTTGATGTTCTGGGCGAGCGAGGGTTGGCGAAACCGACAAACCACGCGGCGCGCAGCAACGAACCGAATCAGGCGAAACAAGTTTGAGAAGAGGCTGCATCGACACGGCGACTGTTTGCCGAATCGGTCAGCTTCGATTCGCGATCCGGTTACGGCACCGGCGGATCGGGACATGGGTTGGACGAGTTGGGAAACTCATCGAGCAGCGGCAGCAGGCCCAGGAACCGCGGTTCGGCTCGGGCGTGGGAAACCGGTCGAACGCCAACGACGACGGACGACAAGAGCGACCAGATCAATTCAATCCCGCGGCATTTCGCGGCGTCTTCCAACAATACCCATCGCAGGGTGGTTGGCGCGTCGGTTGCCGTCGTGGACGAGGCGATGAGTCCATCGCATTTCACCGCTCCTGATCCACTCGTGGTCTCGTCCACTACCGCTGTCGCAACGCGGGAGCACCCATAGCAGGAACGCGGGGGCGAGGTGTTGGACGCCAAAGAAACGTCGGGTTGACCGACGCGAGCGATTAAAAACGCGGGTGCTTGGATCCCGTTTTCCCGAGCCCATCGCAATTTTTCAACGTCGCTATGACAGCAACATTTATTCCAACAGAAATCGGCTGAGACGCAGCCGCAGGGACAGTTCTCACAAGGGAAACGGCCTGTTTTTTCACGAGAAAGCGTGATCGGCAATCCAACCGAGCCTACGACGAGAATCACCAATAGCATCAAGCCAATGGCGCGTCGGGGGAACGTGGAACGTAATTGCCGGAAGGAAAACAAAGTCGCGTCGAGCCAAAAAAAAGTCAGTGGTGGGCTCGCTCCTCACGTCTACAATGCTACTCAAGGGAGACTCCGTCGTAAATCCCCGCCGTTGTCGGTGCGATGAAATTCTTTTCCCCGCCCCGGGCGTGTGTCGGGCCTCGGCTAAGCGCCTCGTCGGAAAAGCGTCGGCAGAACCTCACGTAGGCGAGTCTCTCTAAGACTCACAATGTTCAGCGTCTCAGAGAGACTCGCCTACGTGGTTCCGCCGATTCAATTGTGACGACATGCTTACTCATCTCGTATCGATCCGGATTGCCGATTGGCATAAGTTGTGCTTCCTGTTTGGACTCACCATGCAGGAGCCTCGCCGTTTCGCTCGCTCTGTCACTTTTTCGCTAATTTGGATTGACTCTCTGATGAACACTCGACGGAAATTCCGCCGCTCACGACGTTTTTTTGTCCTCGCGTCGTTGGTGGTCGGCATATCGCCGATGCTTTCTGCTCAAGACGCAGGTTCTTCCGCTGGCACAACCACCGCGAAGTCGGTGACCGAAACCGAGACGGTTCGGCGACAGGTGGTCGATCGGGGGCTCGCGTTTCTTTCGAATCAGGGTCAATCCGATGCGGGGACGTTCTCGGACAAGGTCGGCCCCGGTGTGACGGCGTTGGCGTTGACCGCCGCGATGCGCAACGGCCGCCCGGTCGATGACCCGATGGTGGCCGAAGGGTTGAAAGCGCTCGAAGGTTTCGTCAAACCTGATGGAGGTATTTACGGAAACGGACGTTTGAAGAACTACGAAACTTGCGTCGCGATGGTGTGCTTTGCTGAGGCGAACAAGACGGGCGGGTACAACACGATTTTGAAACGGGCCAAGGATTTCGTCACAGTCGTGCAGTACGGCGACGGCCAACGTGATCCGTCGGACCCGTGGTACGGCGGCGTCGGATACGGCGGTGCAGGCCGGCCCGATCTGTCCAACACCGGTTACATGATCGAAGCCTTGCGGGCGGTCGAAACGGACGCCAATGATCCGGCGATCCAACGGGCGCTCGCGTTCGTCTCGCGATGTCAAAACCTGAACGCGAAGTACAACGACACGGCGTTCGCGGGCAAGGTCGACGACGGCGGTTTCTATTACGAGATCCCACTCACCCAAATCGATCCGAGCACGTCGGAAGAACGCTTCACACCCAACGGCGGGCTGCGCAGTTACGGCTCGATGGGGTACACGGGATTGAAAAGCATGATCTTTGCCGGTTTGACGAAGGAGGATCCGAGGGTCGAGGCGGCGTTGCAATGGATCACCGATCATTACGCCGTGGGGGAAAATCCCGGGATGGGGTCGGCGGGATTGTTTTACTACTACCACACGTTCGCGGCGGGACTCAGCGCCGCCGGCGTGACGACGCTCACCGATTCCGAGGGTGTCCAGCGTGATTGGAAAACGGATCTCGTCACGGAACTCGCGTCGCGTCAAAACCCGGACGGTTCCTGGAGCAACGACAACCAACGTTGGTTCGAGAACGACAAGAACCTCGCGTCGGCGTTCGCGTTGATGGCGCTGTCGTACTGTCAGTGAACGTCGCGGCGATGCCAACACGTCGTCTCTGGATGATTCATCTCGTGTCGCTGGCGAGCGTCGGGGTCTGGGCGATGCTCGATTTGCGTTTCGAAGCGATGATGGGTTCAGTGGTCGGTGCGTTTAGCACATCGCTGGGGGAGTCGTTGCCGATCGTGATCGAGCAAACCGGAACGGTTCGAATCGTTGTTCTCGGCGTGGTCGTGTTTTCGGCGGTGTCCACACTCGGTTTATTGCTCGTGCGAGTGTTTCGATCGGATTTTCGATCGCGTTCGCGTTCGGTTTTGGCATTGCTATCGATGGTCACCGTGTCGGCGTTGTGGTGCGGCGTCGTGATCAACCACTCGGCCTTTGCGTGGCAGGGCAATCGGTTTCGCATGGTAATGAAGGTGCCAACGTTGGAAACCATCGCCGCACCGCTGCGTCGCGATTGGCCGCGGGAGGACGGCAACCTGTCCGGCGTCGGCCCGTTCATGGCGTACCCGTTCGGTCGGCCCAGTACGTTGGTGTTGCTGGAATCGCCTTCGGTCTCGGGGGGCGGTTTGTACATCGCGGCGGTCGAGCGACAATCCGACGGCGCGATCCTGTTGCAACTCAGCGGCACGTCGCACGATGATTGGGCCCAGTGGCACCCGCCGTCGAGTCGCCCGGAATCGTTTGTCGGAGGCCTGAGCGATCCGCACGAATTGGAATCGTGGACGTATGTCGGCCAGGGTTGGTATTTAGTTCGCTACCGATCCCCCGATGTTCGAGATGTCGTGCGGATTTGACGTGAGGGGATCGCAACAGGCTGCACCCCGCCCGCGCCGAGGTCGTGCGGCGAGTCTTTCGCGAGGCCGCCGGGGGGAGGCGGAGGAGGGCTCGGTGCTGGGTGGAGTTACTGGCGAAGGCAATAATTTTGCTGTTGAGAAATTCCATGTTGATCACGACGCCAGCGGCTTCGGTGACGGGCATGATTTTTTTCAGTGCATCGACACAATTCTGCATGCCCGTTTGACGATCGATACCTCCGTTTAGACAAACACGGACCACCCGGTTTGTCGAACCAAAACCTCGAGCGCGAGACTGCCGACTTGGGAAGTTCCGGCTTCATTGAGTCCGGGAGACCAGACGACAATCTCGCCATGCCGTATCGCGACGACCAGGATGCCGCCACCGACACCGCTCTTGCCCGGTAATCCGATTCGATAAGTAAAAACGTCGCTGTTGTCCCTCATGGGCGTCGCCGAGCGTATGCATTCTCCCATCGCACAACGCGATCGCCAGTCCAAACTTCATGGGATCAATCGCTCCGAGCGCAGGGATGTAGTCGGCCACTTTGCCTTGACCGCGGGACGGCTCCACGGTGGACTCAATCTCCGTCAGAACACCTGGCCAATCAATCAATCAATTTGGTTTCAATCAGAAGAAGGGGAGCGTAAACAATGCCACTAACGCGGAGGCGGTGGATCGAACCAATGCCAGCGGTTCACTTCCGAGTGACCTGGACTTGGTAGTCGATTTTTGAGTCGCCCGAGCCGATGTAACAACCTTCGGTCGGCGCCGCCCACTCCGGTTCAGGCCCCGCGGCAACGGGGATGTGGCCATCGGCGACCGCGATACCCAACGTCGGGTCGTAACCTCGCCATCCGCCGCCAGGCAAATAAACTTCCGCCCAAGCGTGCAATTCGGATCCATGCGTTCGACCGGGTTCGTAAACGTAACCGCTGACAAAACGAGCGGCCAGGCCTTGGGTGCGACACGCGTCCATGAAGAGTGCCGCGAGATCACGACACGCGCCTTGTTTCCGGGCGAACGTTTGCGTCGGTGAAAAAGCGTCGCCCTCGTAACGGGTTTCCGTGGTGTACTCGCGATTGATCGTTTCGCACAACTTCAACAAAAACGGTTGCGTCTGCCAACCGACGCCTCCCGAGAGTTCCCCTGCCCAGTGGGCGATGGCTAAGTCCATGGTTTGTCGGTGCAGATTCGGCGCCAGCGCTTGGCCGATACGAAGGTCATAGAAGGCGGGTAAGTTGGTCACTCGAGAATCCAGAGACAGGTAGTCGAATGGATTCGTCCTCGATGCCTCGACTTCTGAATGAACGTCAATCGTCAATTCACGATGGCGTCCTTTCAACGACACCTGGAGTGCCACGTTGCCAAAAACATCGAGAATCGATGTCGACGCCGAGGGTTCCGGTGTGATGCGATAGTGAGATTCGAGCACCCGCTGGGCACCATCACTGCGTGGACGCAGCCGGATCGTGAGCGGCTCAATCAGTACCGCATCCTCGTATTGAAAGTGGATGTGATGCGAGATCTTGAATATCACGAGGATTCGCCGCCACTGACTGGATCAACGGCCGTTTGATAATCACTGAATTCCATTGGTCAATTCCGTACTTTCGAACAATCGCGAAACCAGGCGATAAATTAAAAACAAAACATCCTCAACAAATTGACAACTGGAATTTCTCGGCTGGAAGGGTTGTCCATCGATTTCATCCGATAAAGAACTCGGTCAAGGGCCGCGACGCGACGGCGAAACAATAAAATGCGTCGAATCAAAGGTAGCCACCTTCGCCAGATGGTGGAATCCACGTTCGGGTCAACGTAGTTACTCGGATGATGGTTTCGCGGTCGCTTGCCCGTTGACCCAACTCAGGTTACGAGACTGCCCCCACCATCAACAGGGGTAAGATGACGAAACACGGTGCTTCGTATCGACCGGGCGAGCGCAGTGAAAACGGAACTCCTCACTCCCCGAAAACGTTCGCATCCTCGTTTCCCCTGACATCCTCAATCTCCCTGTCAGATTCCAGCAAACCTCTTCGGATTCTGAAAAGGTGGTCGGTATCGTTATGGAAAGTTGCGGCCACCCTTTCCTACCCGGTCCTACCTTATCCTCGGCTAACATTGGTTGGTCGGGGACGCTTTTCTGAAAAATCAGGGGACACGAGAGCGATGCCTTGGCAAAAACTGCAAGCCTGGATGCGGTGCCCCCTTCCGTCGGATGAGCCGTTCCCCGTCTTACGTTTTTGCCGTCCAAGTTTCACCATTGGGAAACTCGTAGGCTTCGAGTGACTCTGGCTTCATTTGGGCACTATAGCCGGCGGCGGACGGTGGCATGTAGCGTCCGTCTCGCATCACGAGCGGATCCACGAAATGGTCGTGGAGGTGGTCTGAGTACTCGGCCAACCGATCTTCCAACGTGGCACTGATGCAGACGTAGTCGACGATCGCGAGATGCTGGACATACTCACATAACCCCACGCCACCTGCGTGAGGACAAACGGGAATGCCGAATTTCTTCGCCATCAGCATGACGGCCAGGATTTCGTTGATACCGGCTAAGCGGCAACTGTCGAGTTGGCAAATTTGTAACCCACCTGATTGCATGAATTGTTTGAACATCACCCGACTGTGACACATTTCTCCCGTGGCAACTTGGATCGGAGCGATCGCACGAGCAATTTTTGCATGGCCTAGAATATCGTCGGGACAGGTTGGTTCTTCGATAAACCAGGGCTCAAACGGAGCGAGTTTCGAGATGTGCTCGATCGCTTGATCGACATCCCAGACTTGGTTGGCGTCCATCATCAAACGCCTTTGCCAACCAATTTCCTCTCGAATGATCTGACAGCGTCGCAGGTCATCTGCCAGGTCGCGGCCCACTTTGATCTTGAAACTTGACCAACCCCTTGCGATCAAGTCACGGCATTGCTGACGCAATTTTTTGTCGCTGTAGCCCAACCAACCTGCGGAGGTCGTATAAGTGGGATACCCATGGGCCAGCATTTCGTCGATGCGTTGTGGGCGACTTTCGAAGTTGGCCTGCAGGATTTCGATCGCTTCGCCCGCAGTGATCACATCCGTCAAATAGCGAAAGTCAACACACGCCACCAATTGCTCCGGTGTCATCTCGCATAGCAGTCGCCAAATCGGTTTGCCTTGGCGTTTGGCATGCAAGTCCCAAACAGCGTTCACGATCGCTGCGGTGGCGAGATGGATGACGCCTTTCTCCGGTCCGACCCACCGCAATTGGCTATCACCCACGATCCTCTTCCAGAATACTGATGGATCGTCCGCAAATTCATCGAGCGACAAACCGATGACGAGCGGAGCCAAGGACTCAATCGCAGCAACACACAATTCGTTGCCACGTCCGATCGTGAATGTCAGTCCGTGACCTTCGAGCCCGTCGATGTTGGTGGACAACGTCACGTAGGCTGCGGAATAGTCCGGATCCGGATTCATGGCGTCCGAACCATCGAGGTCTCGGGACGTTGGGAAACGAATGTCTCGGGCGATGACTTGGCTGACGATGATCGACACAGTGGATGGCGTCTCAAACGCGTCTTAGGAAGCAATTGTGAAATCAGGTTGCCGCAGCATAACACATCGGCATGGCGGGAATGTACACTGACGCTCGCGTCGTCCACTGAGGTGACAGTCCTTCGATTCCAATCGTTTCCTTTCCCAAGAGTCATCGCTTTTGCAAGCCCACTGGCAAACAACAAATGCCACCTTCCGTCCATTGGACTGGCTGGTGATCTCGGTATGTTTACTCGTGCTGGGTTGCGACCGGGCGTCCTCGTCTGATGGTTCGATGCGGTTGCGAATGGGACATGTCTACGAAGTCAACAGTCCCACGCATACGTTTGGAACGGGTCTGCTCGATGAACGACTGCGCCAGGCCAATGTTGTTCTGGAACTGCGGATTTATCCGGCGGCACAACTCGGCAGTGAGTCCGAACTGCTGGAGCAATTGGTTGCTGGCGAGATTGACATGGCGATCGCGGGGCCTTCTTTTTTGGCATCCTGGCATCCGCCGATGGGCGCGTTTGACGCAGCCTATTCCTTTGAGGACCTCGAGCACATGCTGCGAGTGGCTGAAGGACCGCTGATGCAACCTCACTGGGAAATTCTCCGCCGCGACTTTGGCGTGCGGGTATTGGGAACTTGGGCTTATGGGGTTCGACATATCACGGGCAATCGCCCGATTCGTCATCCGGATGATTTGAAAGGATTTCGATTGCGTTTGCCGGACGCCGCTGTCTGGCAGGCTTCCGGCCGCGCCCTCGGCGCGAGTCCGATGCCGATTGCGTTCTCTGAGGTCTACATGGCACTTCAGCAGGGGATTGCCGACGGCCAGGAAAACCCGATCCCCGTGATCCACGCCAAGGGTTTTCACGAAGTCCAAGATTACGTGAGCCTGACCGGACACATCCAATCGTCGGTTCAGATTTTGATCAACGAACGAGCCTGGCAACGATTGACAACCCCTCAGCAAACCGCTCTCTCGCAAACCATCGCTTCACTCGGTCGCGATGTGCTGACGGGAATTCGTCGTCAAGAAGCCATCTTGCTCGAACAGTGGAAACGTGACGAGACGATGCAGGTTATTGAGGATGTCGATGTGGCTGCGTTTGAGAAAAAATCAAGAAACTTTTTCGCCGAGGGTTTTCCCTTCAGTCCCCTGTATTTGCAGATAGCGAATGATCGTTAATCAGATAATTCGGTTGGAGAAAGCCGTCTCAATGGCGCTATTGATGGTGGTCGTGGTCACGTTGTCTGCTCAAGTGATCGCCCGTTACGTTTTCGCAGCGCCGATTTCATGGAGCGAAGAGGTCGCTCGTCTGGCTTTGATTTGGTTAACCTTCGTCGCTTCCGGTTTCGTGACTGCGGATCGAAAACAGATCACCGTCGATCTGATCCCACGTCGTTTGGGCTCGCGAGTGATCGCGATCCTCGACCGCATCGCAGGCAGCATCGTGCTGTTGAGTTGTTTGATGTTATTGGTCGGTGGTTTCCGGTTCGTGTGGCGAGTGTGGCCGGTCAGTTCACCAGGAGCGGGGATTTCGATGAGTTTGTGGTACGCCGCGGCCAGCTTCGGCTTGGCTCTGATGTCTTTTCATGCGGCGGTCGAGCTATTCAAAAAACAGGACATAACCTCGTGACCTTACTGCTCTTGATTTTCGGCATGTTGATCTTGATGGCGATTCGCGTCCCGGTGGCCCATGCGATGTTATTCCCGTGTTTATTGTATGCTGGCATGTCGCCGGACATCACGCTCGGTGTCGCGCTTCAGCGAACCGTTGCCGGGATCAATAGTTTTCCGTTGCTCGCCGTCCCGCTGTTCATCATGACCGGGTACCTGGCGAATGCGGCTGGACTTTCGCAGCGCATTTTTCAGTTGCTCGAAATTCTATTTCGTCGATTGCCGGGACGTTTGGCGTACGTCAATGTCGGCAGCAGTGTGATGTTCTCTTGGATGAGCGGTGCCGCGATCGCAGACGCGGCTGGTTTAGGGGCGGTCCTCGTGCCGGCGATGCGAAAGGAAGGCTACGACGAAGGTTTCTCATTAGGGTTGACCGGCGCATCGTCCATGATCGGACCGATCATGCCACCGAGTATTCCTGCGATCATTTATGCCGTCACGGCAGGCGTTTCGGTTGGCGGACTATTCTTTGCAGGCGTGATCCCTGCCACGATTCTCGCTTTGGTTTTGTGCGTGCATGTGTTTGCCCACGTGCGTCGCCATCCTTTGCCCGCCCCTACCTTGCCACCGGCCAACGAAAAGGCGGCACCCCAAGGCAGCATTGGAATATTGCGTTCGATCGTGGTCACGATGCCGGTGCTATTCACTCCCGTAATCATTCTCGGCGGAATTCTAGGCGGCGTTTTCACGCCCACCGAAGCCGCCGCCGCAGCGGTGATGTACATGCTCGTTTTAGGCGTCTGTTATCGCTCGTTGAGCCTAAGAGAGTTCGGTACTGTTTTATTGAAAACGTCGGCGACAACCGGTTCGATCCTACTGATCGTTGCTTCGGCAAGCCTGTTCGGATGGATCATTGCCAGAGAACAGGGGCCGCAAATGGTGGCAGAAGCGTTGCTGAGGCTGACCGAAAATCCTTATGTATTTTTGTTACTAGTTAATGTCTTCTTGCTGCTCGTGGGAATGTTGCTCGAACCGACGGCGGCCTTGTTGATCTGTGTTCCCGTTTTGTTGCCGGTCGCGACTGAGTTTGGGATTGATCCCTTGCACTTGGGCGTGGTCATGATTCTCAATCTCGTCATTGGGTTGATCACGCCACCAGTTGGATTGGTACTGTATGTGTTGAGCAGTGTCACGGGTGCGGAGATGCCGGTGATCATGCGCGGAATCGCACCGTTTTTGCTACCCTTAATGGTGACACTTTGGTTCGTCACGTTCGTGCCGGCAGTCAGCTTGTGGTTGCCAGGCTGGCTGGGGCTGGGGTGAGGATCGAGCGAAACGACGTCTTCGTGAAACGATGTCGATAGGATCTCGGCTGCTTAGAAAAACCGGTTCATCCGACGGAAGCGTGCGCAGAGCCCAGGATCGAGGTTTTTCAAGGCACGTCTCCAGTGTCCCATGATTTGATGAAAAATCGTCCTCGGAGAACCGAAATCCGCCGAGGACCGTCGGCACCATTGGCGCACCGCTTTTGCAGGAAGACGCTGGTGACGGCGATATCCTTTGTCGTGTCGAGTGGCACCTCTGCAGAGCTCGACTGCGTTTGTTCCGGCTTACGTAGTCGATCAGCATCCAGACTCAGGCACCAATCTCGTTGGACACGGGAGTCATGGAGTGCCGGGATAAAACCGGTTTGGAATCGAGAATGAAAGTTTCTTACGAAAAAGGTTTAGCCAACTACTTCGGCCTCCGGCGGAGGTGCGACTGCGGTA